>Ga0209136_1000013_pt1 | contig 137057 bp, 128 predicted proteins | sample SaaInl0LU_22_DNA_FD_184640 | JGI IMG/M metagenome (GOLD analysis project Ga0209136, IMG submission 184640) | Marine microbial communities from expanding oxygen minimum zones in the Saanich Inlet - ESP_90LU_22_DNA (SPAdes) (version 2) | ecosystem: Environmental > Aquatic > Marine > Intertidal... | reverse complement strand
CGTAGTTCAGAAGTACTGGACCTTTCTTCGCGTCAACAAAGAGACCTGCAGCCTTACTCAGGATGAAATATCCATGCGCTACGCGCCCTTCGAAGATGGTGCCTTCGAGCGAGGTGGCGTCCATGTGAGCGTAGAAGTTATCGCCGCTGACGTTGGCAAAATTGGTGATGTCTGTTTCCGTAACGGTATGCTTCGCCGTGTAAACTGTGGCACCGACCTGCAGCTCTTCAAAGTGCTGACGGAACACATGCGGCTCTGCCTCTGGACGTGCTGCACCTGGCTGATACTGCGAAGTGATTGCGGTAATGTCATCCGGGTGGCCCTGAACGGCAGTACGGTGCAAATAGTGCAATACTCCGCGCTTTCCGCCCATCTCTTCTCCACCTCCGGCACGACCTGGTCCACCGTGCTTCATCAGTGGCATCGGCGAACCGTGACCCGTACTCTCTTTCGCCATTTTCTCGTTGACGATGTGAATACGACCGTTAAACGCCGCAGCTTCTGTGGTGAAGGCGACGATGTCTGACGTGTTCTTGCTAACAAAAGAAGTCACCAGCGAACCGCGGCCTTTCGCCGTAAGTTCCACTGCTTCGTCGATCGTTTTGTACGGCATTAATGTGCTTACAGGACCGAAGGGCTCGACTTCATGAACCGCCGTCTTGTTCATCGGGTCTGTATTCACAAAGAGCTTCGGCGTGTAGAACGCACCAGCGGCTGTTGCGCCCACGGGGTTGACCTCTGGATTGTACACGAGGTCCTGCTCAGCCAAGAGTTTATTCATTTCTGCCTCCACACGGCCGATCTGTTCGTGGGTGGCTAGTGCCCCCATGCGAACGCCTTCTGCTTGTGGATCGCCGATCACAGTTTTCTGTAAACGTGCGATGAGTGCATCTTGGACGGAAGGGAGTAAATGTTCAGGAACCATGGCACGGCGAATGGCCGTACACTTTTGCCCTGCCTTGACCGTCATCTCGCTAGCAATCTCGCGAACGAACAGTGCAAACTCAGGGTCTTCAGGAGTAACGTCTGGCCCTAATACTGCCGCATTCAAACTGTCTGCTTCGAGGTTGAACGGAACCGAGCGCTGGTTAAGGTGTGGCAAGCCGCGTAGCATCTGTCCGGTAGCCGCTGAACCTGTGAAGGTTACCACGTCTTGGAAGTCGACATGGTCGATGATGCCGTGGCCTTTTCCACTCACCAGCTGCAAGGCGCCTTCGGGAAGGATCTTGCTATCGATGATCGCTTTGACCATGACCTCGGTAAGGTATGAGGTGTATTCTGACGGTTTCACCACCGCTGGCATTCCTGCCATGAGGTTGACCGCAATTTTTTCAAGCATTCCCCAGATCGGGAAATTGAACGCATTAATATGTACTGCTACACCGCGACGAGGAACCATAATGTGGTGTCCGATGAACGTGCCTTCTTTCGATAATCGCGCCAATTCTCCATCGACGTAATAAGGCAAATCTGGGAACTGACGACGCAGCGATGCGTTCGCGAACAAGTTTCCAATCCCACCTTCGATATCGATCCAGCTGTCCATTTTGGTCGCACCGGTCGCCCAGCTGACGTCATAAAATTGGCGTTTAATGCCGTTCAAATGCAACGCCAATGCCTTAAGCATACGTCCACGCTCCTGAAAAGTCATCTTGCGCAGGGCCGGTCCACCCACAGTGCGCCCGTAGTTCAAAATCGCCTCGAAATCCAGCCCTTGCGAGCTGACCTCAGCGTACGCCTCCCCAGTAATGGCGTGGTGTGCGGTATATTCAACCCCAGACCCCTGTTCCCAATTCCCAAGGATATAATTCTTAACTGTGTTCATCTATTTATGCGTTTGATAGGTTCCTTTATGTGTCGGTCGATCCGCCTCCAATTCGCGCAACGGCTCCACCTCTTTCACAGTATCTATGCACTGCTGGGCCAATTCCATATACAGCTCCGTACCCTCCGTTTTCCAAGCCAGCATCTCATCGCTCACCTGTTTCACCACGCGACCCGGGTTCCCAACGAAGATACTGCGCTCCGGTACCACCGTATTTTGAGGCACAAAAGCCAAAGCTCCAACGATCGAACCCGCACCCACTGTGCAATGATCCATTACCACAGCGTTCATGCCGATCAGCACATTCTCCTCTAGCGTTCCGCCGTGAATGATAGCACCGTGCCCGACATGGGCCATCTTTTTGAGCCGAGTCTCCGTCCCAGGAAACATGTGTACCGTACAGTTTTCCTGCACATTCACACCTTCTTCTAAAACGATACGTCCCCAATCCCCACGCAACACAGCACCGGGACCGACATAACATTTCGGGCCGATCACCACATCACCCGTGACATTTGCCTGCGGGTGAACGAAGGCCGTTTCGTGCACGACGGGAATAAAATTTAGGAATTGGTAAATAGCCATATTAAGCGCGCTCTAAAATGGTAGCATAGCCCTGGCCCACACCGATACACATCGTGACCAGCGCATATTTTTTACCCGTCTCTTGCAACTCCAAGGCTGCAGAATGTAGGATGCGTCCGCCGGTCACCCCTAGCGGATGTCCGAGCGCTATCGCACCACCGTTCGGGTTGATACGGGGATCATCGTCCGCCAAACCAAGCTCTCGCGTACACGCCAAAACTTGGGCAGCAAACGCCTCATTCATCTCAATCACGTCCATATCCTCGAGCGTTAACCCGGCCTTCGCTAGAGCTTTTTTCGAAGCTTCCACTGGGCCAATTCCCATGATACGAGGCTCCACTCCAGCAACGCCCGAACTCACGATACGAGCAAGTGGCTTCAGCCCGTGCTGGGTAACCGCTTCACCACTGGCCATAAGAAGGGCCACTGCGCCGTCGTTCAAACCGGAACTGTTCCCGGCCGTTACCGAACCGTCTTTCTTAAACGCTGCACGCAAGCCGGCCAAGCCTTCTTGAGTCGTGCCTGGCTTCATAAATTCATCTTCGACAAAAACGATCGGGTCCTTCTTGCGCTGTGGGATCTCCACGGCAAATTTTTCCATACGGAAACGTCCGCGCTCCTGTGCACGAGCGGCTTTTTGCTGTGACCAGAAGGCAAAGGCATCTTGGTCCTCACGGCTAATGCCGAATTTCTCCACCAAATTTTCAGCCGTCTCGCCCATCGCATGCGTGCCGTAGAGCTCCTTCATCTTTGGGTTGACAAAACGCCAACCGAACGAGCTGTCGTACATCTTGCTGTCTGTGCCATAGGCACTCTGACTTTTACTGACCACATACGGACCACGACTCATGTTTTCAACGCCACCGGCAATGAAAAAGTCGCCGTCTCCGGCCATGATCGCACGGTGCGCATGAATCGCGGCACTCATCCCCGAGGCGCACAGTCTATTGACCGTTTCTCCCGGAACCGACCAAGGCAGTCCAGCGAGCAAAGCTGCCATGCGAGCTACGTTTCTATTGTCTTCTCCTGCCTGGTTGGCACAACCCAAGATCACGTCATCGATCAGCGCTGGATCTAAATCCGGATGCTTTTCGAGGAGTTTCGAGATGGCCATTGCAGCGAGGTCATCCGTACGGACGGCTGCAAGTGTGCCTTTGAATTTGCCGATCGGCGTACGTACGCCGTCTACGATATAGGTCTGTTTCATAGGTTCCATGATTTAGAGGTGCGGTACACGGTCCCTTTGAACCAAGCCACGCGCTCCCCTGAGGTATTTGTGATGTCTATTTGGTACAACCCGGTTTTACGGGTCTCGCTGATCTGAGTTGCACGCGCCTGTAGCTGATCTCCCGTCTTCACTGGGGCCAAGTGATGAATGCTGGTTTCTACACTCAAACTCTGCACACCCCCGCCGTTCGCGGCAAAGGCCAAGGCGCTGTCGGCCAAAGAATAGGTGATGCCGCCGTGGGCAATGCCGAAGCCGTTGGTCATTTCTTCTCGAACGGTCATGGCCAAAAGTGCCTCGCCGGGCGACGCCTCGATCACCTCAATCCCCAACCATGCACTAAAGGCATCGTTGCGCAACATGTGGTCGACTATAGCTCGTGCTGAATCACTCATCTTAGGCGTCCGCTTGGGTTTTGTCTTGAAGTACGGCCATCTCCATGGCGTCAACGGCGCAGTCTAAAAGGAACAAGAGGTTGCCGGCGCTTTCCGCGTCGCTAGGTGAATTCTCTACGACATAGAGGTAGAGTTCGCTAAGGGTGTTTGGTGAACTGCTCAGCTTGATGAGCGCTGGAGTGTCTACACCGTTGTCTTCCTGATGCGTTTCATAGATTTCCATCTTCTCCTCGATGATGCCCTGCCATTTTTCATTGCTCAGCATCGTCGTACGCCACCCCATTTTTTGGAACGACCACTTCAAAACGAGCACGGCTTTTAGCATGTTGTTGTGTGCCAGCTCATCCATGCCTTCATCTGCCTCCATGAGTGTGCCCATGAGGTACGGCTGCTGGTCGAGGAAATCGTCGAATTGGCTCTGGTAGAATTCCGTCTTCCAGCCTTCTACCTCAAGCATGCTTTCTTTTAGAGAGATTGCTCCGTCGTTATTGAGTGTATTCATGCTCACGAATTTAAGCATAAAAAAAGCCCCAAACACGAGGCTTGGGGCATTCCAACTAACACATCAAAATATGACTGACATCACATTTTACCTTTCATCATGTAGTTCCAGTACATGTGCGGCAAGCCGAACTTCTTAAGGATCCACATGCTATAGTTTTCCTTGGTCGTATCCACAAACTTGCTGAGGAACGGGTCGGAATCACGAACGTTGTTGTATTTGAATTCGGCCAATACCATTTTGCCGTATCCAGTTACCAAAGGACAGCTGCTGTATCCTTCGTATTTTTTATCACTCAACACGCTGCGTTCCATGTGCGCTAAAACGTTTGCTGCTACCACAGGGGCTTGCTTACGAATGGCTGCACCTGTCTTCGCTGTTGGAAGCGCTGCAGAATCCCCTAATGCAAACACATTCGGATATTTATTGTGCTGAAGTGTATTGATATCTACATCAATCCATCCACCCGGAGTACCGTTTGATAACGGGCTATTCTTGATGAAGTCTGGCGCGCTTTGTGGTGGAGCTAAATGCAAGAAATCAAAGGGAAGAACGAAGGTAGAGTTGCCGTCTAGACGCTCGCCGAGGCCTTCACCTTCATTGATTGTACAGTCGTTTTCACCCGGCTTTGCGTTTTTAAAATGCACCTCCTTTTTGTCGATATCGATCTTGGTGATGGCGTAGAACGGCTTGAAATGAATGCCTTTACGGTGAATGACTTGATTGAGTGTTTTTGCAAACTCAGGAACCCCGAAAATGACCGATCCTGGTGTAGGGAAAACCACTTTAGTCTTGGCTTTAACACCTGTTTTCGCCCAATAATCGTCTGCGAGGTACATGATTTTTTGTGGAGCACCACCACATTTGATTGGGGTCGTCGGCTGCGTAAAAATCGCATTACCGCCCTTAAAGTTTTGTACGTTTTCCCAAACCTTTTCTGGGTCGGTGTAGTTCGAACAAACAATGCCCTTTTCTAGACCTTCTTTAAGTCCTGGAATTCCATCCGTGTCTAACTGAATACCCGGAGCGGCGATCAAATAATCGTAGCTCAATGCGCCAGTAGCCTTAGTTTCAACGGTGTTGTTATCCGCATCGATGGTCGTTACAAAGTCCTTCACCCATTCACAACCGGAAGGAATCACTGAAGACATCGGTCTACCGGTCTTCTTCTTGTCATACGTTCCGCCACCTACAAGGGTCCAAGCCGCTTGATAGTAGTGCGTATCCGCAGGGTCTACAATAGCTATAGTGAGGTCTTTGCGCTCGTTTTTGATCTGAGCTGCAGTCATGATACCCGCCGTTCCGGCACCGATCACAACAATGTTGAAGTGTTTTGACATGACGTTTAGTTGTTTAGAATCTTCCTCTAAATTACTACCTTATATAAAAGGGCAACGTGACATTTATCACCCTTTGGCAGATGCGTCAAAATTGGCTTTTCATCATATTAGTGTGCGGAATGCCGTCTTCTAAGAACTCGTCTCCGAAGGGTATATATCCTTGCTTTCCGTACCAATTCAACAAATACGACTGTGCCATGATCTTTATCGGACCAGACTCGCCTAAACCGAACAGCACCTCTTCGGAGCGTCGCATCAGCTCTACCCCTAGATCGCCACCGCGATGATCTTTAGCGACAATCACGCGCCCGATAGACGCCTCGTGGTAACATACACCGGCTTCGAAAATCCGCGTGCATGCCACTGCCTTACCCGCCTCTTCTTTCCAAAGGTGTATGGCCTTTTGATCTAAATCGTCCAAGTCCTGATATACGCAATCCTGCTCCACGACAAAGACTTCACTTCTTAGACGCAGCAATTCATAGAGCTCGTGCACCGAGCATTCATCAAACCTTCTAACTTTCCAAGACATGTACCTTTCGTTTTTTGTTCCCCATTCTATCCCACAACAGCGCCAGGAGGAAAATAGCGCCCAGCACGGTACTTATGGTTCCTGCAATACTGGTTTCTAGAAATTTACTCAAACCATAACCGCCTAATGCACCCAGTAATGAAAACACTGCCGTCAGTGCAAGCATCGGACGAAGCTTCTGAACTACTAAATAGGCCGTAGCCGCCGGGGCTACAAGCAAGGCTACAACGAGGATAGCTCCGACACTTTCAAAGCTCACGACCGTCGCTAAACTGACCATGGACATGAGCGAAAGGTTCCAAACACCCACAGAAATTCCTAAAACTGCGGCATAGTCTTCATTAAACGATGTCATTTTGAGGCCTTTAAAACCGACTATTAAATACGCAACTACAGCAAGCAACAAGATTCCCGAAGACCATAAGGCCACCGGCCCTAAGGACCTACCGCCCAAAGTCAAAACGTCGAAAGGCACATAGGCGATCTCTCCATAGAGCACACATTCCTGGTCGAGATCCACACTGTCGCTCCAGTAGGTGATCATCACTACACCTGCTGCGAACAGGGTGGTAAAAGTCATACCGATACTCGCGTCACTTTGCACTTTTAAACGCTTGCGGAGTACTTCGATCAAGACCGTGGCTAAAACGCCGACGAGTGCTGCACCAAGGAACATGAATACGCTCGCTCGGCTTTGTGCGATCCAGTAGGCTACCGCGATGCCGGGAAGTACGGCGTGCGAGATGGCGTCACCGACCATGGTCATCTTGCGAAGCACTAAAAAGGCACCGAGCAAACCACACGCTAGTGCGATGAAGGAGGCTGTGAGTGCTATGGCGAGTGAGGGGTTCATCGGTGAAGCGAGCAGATTAAAGCGATTTTAAATAGGCAGCTAATGGGAATCGGTAGCTGACACCTGTTCCAAAGAAAAAGCCATTGGTAGGGAGTCTTGAACCAAATTCAGTGCTGAGATCTACCCCTGCGTACACGTCGAGCTGCAAGTCGTTCGAAAGAAGTTTCGTGAACCCACCATCGATGTAGGGGGTGGTGTACAATTGGTTTCCGCCCCAAGTGAATTCTGAGAAATACTCCAGGTAAATGCCAAAGTCTCTACCCAAGTCGTAGCCTGCAGCGAATGAAAACATACCAGCATCGATAAAGCCGTTCGATCCATTTAGACCTCCAGAGAAACCGATGTTTGAGGCAATGCCAAAGCGGTCAGTAAGGGATTTTTCAAGCATGAGTCGCTGCTCATGAAAAACGGTATTGGATTGTAATTGGGCTACATAATCGCCGGCCACCATAAAAGGGAAACTCGCATGTGAAAGCCACGTGGTTTGAGGCAAAAATTCTGTTTCCTCTAGAAGGTTGTATTTGAATCCGAGGGTAACAGGCTGAATACCCGTTCTGCGCAATGGACTTAAAATACCTGCTCCAGTAATGTTCTCTGTGTTCGCGTTGATGACGGCACGTACCTCAAATTTCGTGTTGATGCCAAAACGGAGCACTTCCTCGATCTGATGACGATCACGACGCTCTTGAGCTCCAAAGGTCTGCTGTGACTGGGAAAATTGGTACCCGCCCTCATACTGAAACCAGCCCACAGGCGTGATTTGCGCACTTTCAGTAATATCCGGTCGATCGGTCGCAATAGCATCCATCTCTTTCACTTCTGTGACCAATTCCTGCCCAATCGCCCAAGGGCCTGCAAGCACCATCACTGCTACAATCCATCTATTCATTTTCATACGGTATCAAACTTTGATGCGGGTCACGTTCTGGCGTGCCCAATTCTTTAATTAACAAACTTTCTATCTCGGGGGTAATTACATGTTCCATGGTCTCAGCCTGCGGGTGAATGTGATCCGCCGCCATGCCCAGCCTTTCCGTCAGGTACAACTCCCAAAGGCGGTGCAACCGCACCACTCTCCGACCTTCCACGCGACCCATCTCGGTCAAACCGTACGAAGGGCCATGTGCTTCACTAGTAGAGGAACGCTCCACGATCCACAATCGTTTCATCAAATCGCGCAACCCGCGGCGCACATCTTCATCGCGCATCGCTCGGATTTCCATCATTCCTTTCAAACTGAGCTGTACACTTTTTTCTTGACGTTCCTCCTGTGAATACAGCAGTTTCAGTAAATTTTCACGTAAGGTCTTCGCACGGTGTGCACGTGCCCTTCTGCGCTTAAACAGCAGCCCTTTCTCTGGTGCGAACAGCAACGAACCGAAGCCCAGCATACCCAGCACAAGCACGACCCAAGGACCGGTAGGCATCTTGGGGATACTGCTCGAGATGAGCGTTCCGGCCGCCGCCGACAAAGCCGCGATCAGCGCTGCGATTCCAAGCATCGCTGGCAATGATTTTGTCCACGCGCGCGCTGCCGCAGACGGGGTGATCAGCAAGGCCGCCATGAGCACAACACCCACGGTTTGAATGCCGATGGTCACTGCCAAAACCGTGAGCACGGTGAACGTGAGGCGAATGAATCCGACGGGCAGACCTATCGCATGCGCAAAATCTTCATTAAAGGTCATCAGCTGGAAGCCCTTGTAAAACAGTCCGACGCCGACTAAAAGCAGTACCGCTAATCCGGAAAACGTATAGACATCGAGCATGGTAATGGCTGCGGCTTTACCGAGCAAATAACGCTCGAGACCTGCCTGCTGGCCTTGACCGAGGCGCTGTACATAAGACATGAGCATTATACCAAAGCCAAAAAAGGTGGAGAGCACAAGGCTTACGGCGGTATCGCTCTTGAGTTTCGTGCGTTGCTGGATGTAGCTAATGCCGTAATGGGCGACGAGTCCTGCGACTAAGGCGCCGAAGATGAGGTAAACAGGATGACGACCTTCCCCAAGGATAAACGCAAGTACTACACCCGGCAACAAGGCATGGGCGATGGCATCGCCCACCAAGCTTTGCTGCTTGAGGTAGCTAAAGGCACCGACGACGGCCGCTGAAGAAGCCAGCAGCATGGTTCCTAGGAGTACTTTGAGGAAAATTGGGTCCATAAACGACGGTTATTCCGGCTTGTCTTCTTTGAAATCGGGCTCACGTAGCGGGAATTCCGTAGAACCGATCAAATCGCCAAGTTTCGAAAGCACCGTGAGTCGGCCGCCGTACGCCTCCTGCAAAAGCTCCTTCGTAAAGACCTCTTCGCGCGGACCAGCGGCCACTAAACGAGTGTTGAGCAAGACGATCCAGTCGAAATATTCGTTCGCCGTTTGCAAATCATGGTGGACAATCACTACGGTTTTGCCCTCGTTCTTCATGTCACGAAGCAACTTCAGGATGGCATCTTCCGTCGCTGCATCTACTCCTACAAAAGGCTCGTCCATCAGGTAGATGTCCGCTTGCTGCGCCAGGGAACGGGCGATAAAAACGCGCTGCTGCTGACCCCCGGAGAGCTGTGAAATTTGGCGGTGTGCAAACTCTAAAAGATTCACTTTTTCCAGCGCCTCGGTGGCGATCCTGCGGTCCTCTTTTGTGATACGCTTGAACAGATTGTTTTTGCGGTAACGTCCCATCAAAACCACATCCATGACATCTGCGGGGAAGTCCCAGTCAACGCTTTCGCGTTGCGGCACATAACTCACCCGTTCACGCACATTGTCGAGCGGCTCACCGAAAATCTCGGTGTACCCGCTGTCCGGTTTGAGCAGCCCCATAACGGTTTTCAACATGGTCGTTTTCCCGGATCCGTTCGGCCCGACGATGCCGATGATTTTCCCTTTTGGCAAGGTGAAATCTACATCCCATAGCACTGGCTTGCTGTGGTAGCTGACGGTAAGATTGTGTACTTCTATACTTTTTTCCATCACTCGAATGATTTTAAAACTTGTGTAGTGTTGTGCTTGAAGGCGCCGATCAAAGTGGCTTCTGGCGTTCCCGGGGCTCCTAAAGCATCGCTAAATAAGGGCGCGCCTATCACCACCTCGCCGCCCATCTGTTCGACGGCTTCTTGCAAGGCTTGAATACTTTTTGGATTGACGCTGGTTTCGGTAAATACCGTATTGAGTTGTTTTTCAATGATAAAGGTCGCGGAGGAGCGCATGTCGCTGACGCCGAACTCTGCTGCGGTAGAAATGCCTTGTAAACCGCGGACTTCGATGCCGTAAGCGCGACCAAAATAGGAGAAGGCGTCGTGTGCGGTGACCATAGCGCGGAGGGAGTCGGGTACCTCGCTGATGGCGCGGATCATCTCATCGTGTGCCGTTACTAACTCCGAAAAATAGTTGGTGGCGTTTTGCTGAATCGTCTCGCGGTGCTCTGGGAATTGGTCCATGAGGAAAAGGGACAACTCGCTTACACATGCGCTCCAGAGCTGCAAGTCAAACCAAATGTGCGGATCATACGTGTTGGGGCCTACTTCGATCAGTTCAGTAGGTTCAAGCGGATTGCTCATCGCGTAGACTGGTTTTCGCTCGCCCAATTTCTCCAAGATGTCCGTCATCTTTCCCTCCAAATGCAAACCGTTGTGCAAAATGACCTCAGCACTTTGCAGTTTGGCCACATCACTTTCCACCGGCTTGTAGCTGTGCGGGTCGATGTCACTTTGCATCAGCGCGACAACTTCAACCTCATCCGGCAACAACTGGCGTGCCGCATCCGCAACAACAGAGGTGGTCGCAAGGACCTGGATCGGGGCTTCAGGCGTACAGCGTACGAGTCCAAAGAAGGCTACGAGTGCGAGGAGGAGCTTTTTCATACAGCGATGGCGTAAATGTTGGACGACATGCTGTGGCTGAGCCAAAAGAGCGCGTCGTCGTTAGATTTTAATTGGATGCTGGAGTCAAAACTGGAGATGGATTCGATGGTGAATTCGCTACCGAGCTGAATTTTTAAGGTGTCCAATTGCGTAAAGAAATCCGGACCTGCATCTTCCACGCGAACCACCCTGAGGCGGTCAGACATCGAAAATTGTTGCAGCGGCTTTCCCAAGGTCGGGGGCACCGCGCCGTCCGACTGCGGGATCGGGTCACCGTGCGGATCGTGGATCGGCGAGCCTAAAAATTCCGCTAAGCGCTCCACCATTTTCGGACTTTGCACATGCTCGAGCTGTTCAGCCACCGAATGCACTTCTTCCCATCCGAATCCGAGCTTCTCTACCAAAAACGTCTCCCACAAACGGTGTTTCCTCAAAATGTGTTTCGCGATCGCTACGCCCTGCGCAGTCAGTTTAACGCCCTTGTAAGGAATGACCTCAACGAGTCCCTTTACGGCCAGACGTTTCACTGCTTGCGTCACCGAAGAACCCTTCGCACCCACGCGCTGTGCGAGCGCTCCATTCCCCACAGTGGATTCACCGCCGAGGTGGTAGAGCGCTTTGATGTAGTTTTCTTCGCTTTCTGAGTGTGTTTTCACTGAGACTATAAATTTGTTTAGGTAAAGCTAAACCTTTTGTTAGCCACAGCAAAACCCTGCTTCGTGTATTTTCATAGATGTGCTACCTTGCAGCTTGAACAACAGCTACCCGTGAGTCAACACACCTACTTCATTTCTGATGTCCATTTGGGCGCCCCTTCCGTTGCCGCTTCTCAAGCCCGAGAACGCCGTTTGGTTGCGTTTTTACAAGACATTCAGGCCGACTGTAAAACGCTCTATATCGTAGGCGATTTGTTTGACTACTGGTTCGAATACAAACACGTCGTTCCGCGCGGACACACACGTCTGCTCGGTACGCTCGCTTCGATGGTGGACCAAGGTCTGGAGCTGCACATTTTCACCGGCAACCATGATTTATGGATGGCCGATTACCTCGAAGAAGAATTGGGCGCGAAAGTGCACCACAAACCCCTAGAACTAGAGCTGGACGGCAAGCGTTTTTATTTGGCGCATGGCGACGGACTCGGTCCTGGTGACGCGAAGTACAAGTTGCTGAAAAAGATCTTTACCAATCCGTTTTGCAAGTGGATCTACAACAGGCTGCACCCAAATTTTGGAGTGGGTTTCGCTGCGCGCATGTCGAGAATGTCTCGGGAGAGTCAAAGCGATGATGACCATGCGTTTTTGGGCGAACAAGAGCGCCAGCTGCAACACAGCAAAGCCGTACTGCAGGAGCAAAGCTTTGACTATTTTATCTACGGACACCGCCACCATTTGAAAGATCTGCCGCTCGAGGTGGAGCGAAAAGATGGCACTAAATTTGAGAGTCGATACCTCGTGTTGGGCGATTGGATTACCCTGGATTCGTACGCGGTTTGGGACGGAACAGAATTGGCCACAGCGACCTATAAACAACCCTAATAGCATGAAAAAGTTACTATGTACCGCGCTAGTTCTCTTCGGACTGAGCGCAGCAGCACAAGATTACAAAGGCCACTACGGCGTGGGTCTTGCGCTGGGAGAGCCTTCGGGTTTCAGCATCAAAAAATTCAACGATCAAACCCAAGCGTTTCAATACACGTTGGGCTACAGTTTGGTCAACGGACAGGAAGGCATCAACATAGGTGCGGATTATTTATTGCATAATTATGACCTGATCACCGCTGAAAAAGGCAGCATCCCATTTTACTACGGAGCAGGGGTGCATTTGAAGAGCTACAACACTTCTGGGAATCAGCTTTACGCGCGAGTGCCGCTGGGTGTAGCGTACGAAATGAGCGATGTGCCGCTCGATATTTTCTTTGAATTTGCCCCAGGAATCGCCGTTATTCCAGAACCGGATCTCGTGGTCAATTTCGCTGTCGGCGCACGTTTCTACTTCGACTTCAAACAAGCAGCCGAAGCCGTGGGCGACGTTCTGTAACCCCTCAGAAATTACAACGCATAAAAAATCCCCTAAGGCAAAAGCCTCAGGGGATTTTCTGTTTCTAGTGCTATGCGTAGCGATTACTTCGCTGCTGCAAATTTCTCAGCAACCACTTCCCAATTGATCACATTCCAAAACGCTGAAATGTAGTCAGGACGACGGTTCTGGTAGTTCAAATAGTACGCGTGCTCCCAAACGTCCAAGCCTGCGATCGGGTGACCTGCACAACCTGCGCTAGACATTAACGGATTGTCCTGGTTTGCTGTAGAGCAAATCTCCAATTTTCCGTCGTTCACACACAACCATGCCCAGCCTGAACCGAAGCGCGTTGCCGCTGCTGCGTTGAATTTTTCTTTCATTGCGTCCAAAGAACCGAAAGCTGCATCGATCGCTGCTGCCAATTCTCCCGTTGGAGCGCCGCCACCGTTCGGGCTCATCACTTCCCAGAATAAACAGTGGTTGTAAAAACCGCCGCCGTTGTTGCGGATCGCTGCGTTATCTGTGTGGTTTGCAAGAAGTTCTTCAATGCTCAATCCTGCCATTGCTGTACCTTCGATTGCTGCGTTGAGCTTCGAAGTGTACCCTGCGTGGTGCTTTCCGTGGTGGATTTCCATGGTACGTGCGTCGATGTGCGGTTCAAGCGCATCATGAGCGTACCCTAATTGTGGTAATTCAAATGCCATAATGAGTAGGGTTTGTTGTTATTTTCTGCGATAAAGTTAACGCAAATTCTCCACGAAGGTTTTAACTTTCGATGATAACCATATTACCAATTCCTATGAGCACACCCCCCATTTCCCCGCTTCAGGCCACCGAGCCTTTCATCGTGCTCGACGCCTCGGCGGGCTCTGGTAAAACCTACTCCCTGGTTCAGCACATCTTGCTCAATGCATTGCGTCCGAAAAACATGGCCAATGCCTACCAAAAAGTGCTGGCCATCACCTTTACGAACAATGCCGCGGAGGAAATGAAAGCCCGCCTGTTAAAGCAGCTCTTGGAGTTCGGCACAGATCCTTCCCCCGCGTCCAACGCATTTTTCAGACCCATCGCTGAAGCCCTCAAGATTTCAGCCGAAGAGTTGCAACGCAGAGCCCACGCCGCAGCCTCGCACATGCTGCACCACTACAGCTCCCTGAACGTGGGCACGATAGATAACTTCACCCACCGCTTGGTCCGCACCTTCACCAAAGATTTGGACCTCGACGACAACTTTGAGGTACGCCTCGATCTCGACGGCATGGTCGCCGAAGCCCTCGACTTGTTATACAGTACGCTCGGCGATCACCCCGAACTGCGGAATACGCTCGTAGCTCTCGTCCAGGAGCGCATGAACCGCGACAAGAGCTACAACCCAGACAGCAGCCTGAAAAAGGAAGGAATGAACAGCTTTAACGAAGGCGCGTATGAGCACCTGAAGAAGCTGCCCAGCCCCGCACGGATGATGGAGATTGAGCGGGAATTGAATACAGAATTGGACCAAATCATCACAGAGGGACGGGCCATTTCAAACAAGGTTCGCGCACACTTCAAAACCTTCGGATACCTCGGCACCGAGGACATGACGAACTTTGCGACGGTAAAAAATAACCTGCACAAACAATGGCACAACCTGCGCAGACACCACCTCGCAGCAGGGGCCAACGTTTGGAAATCCCGCGCTAAAAAGGACGGCATCCAAGAATGGGAAGCATTGCGCGATGAGGCCTTTGCCTTCCAAGACGCGCAACAATCGCGCTTACTACTGCTCAAGCAAGCCACCGCAAAACTGCAGCAACTCGCCGCCACTAGGGCACTTCTCGACAAATTTGACGAGATCCAGCAGAACCAAAACACCATGCCGCTGAGCGCCTTCAACAAACTCATCTCAGAGGAACTGCAGCGCGAACCTACCGCGTTTATTTACGCCCGACTCGGTGAAAAGTTTTGGCACTTCTACATCGACGAATTCCAGGACACCTCAACCATGCAGTTTGAGAACATCCACCCGCTGATCGAACACTCGCTTACCAAAGATGAGAATGAAAACAGCGCACTGATCGTCGGCGATGCCAAGCAAAGTATTTACCGCTGGCGTGGTGGACGTGCGGAACAATTCATGTCGCTCGTCCAAAACCACCACCCTGCCAACAAATTTGAAGGCCTGCCCCACGGTCATGAGCTCTATGGCAGACAAACCATCCAGCTTGAAAACAACTTCCGAACGCACGGCGCCATCGTGAAGTTTAACAACGCATTTTTCCCAAAACTCGCCGAAGCACTGACCCTACTGGACCACGCCAAAGCCTACAGTCCACAAGGCGTCTCTCAACATCCACGCGTCTCCGAAGATTTGGGAGAAGTACGGATCGATTTCTTCTCCCACGAACGCGGAAAAGCCCGCAGCGCAGAGGAATTCGAGGCCCTCATTTGCGAGGCCACCTTAGCACGCATCCAAGAATTGCTTGAAGCAGGCCATGACTACAACGACATTGCCCTTCTGGTACGCGGAAATTCCCAAGGAAAGCGCCTGGCAAATTACCTGACCGCCCACCACATTCCCGTACTCAGCGCAGACAGCCTCGTGCTCTCGAACGCCCACGAAAGTGCGCTCATCCTAGCCGCCGCAAAACTCTTTGTACAAGCCGAGGACAAACCGGCGCGTTTCGAGCTGGCCTATGCCCTAACAAAACTCAGCACCCTACCTTCCGAGGTGGACCATTTCACCTTTCAAAAAGAGGTGGTGGACCGCGGCATCTCTGCACTCATCCATCATTTCCCGCTCGCAGCCGGACTGCTTGGCACCACAGAAAATCTATTCACCTTCGGCGTGGGTGTTTTCGATGCGTTCGGACTTCTCACACGGCCAAATGCGATGGTGGACGCTTCGCTCGACCTGTTGTTCCAATTCCAATCCAACGACGGCACCTTTGCCACACTTCCGCTGTGGTGGAAAGAGGAGAGCCCAAAGTGCAACGTGCCTGTACCCGAAGATTTGCCGGCCGTTCGTGTAATGACCATCCACAAAAGCAAAGGCTTGGAGTTTGAGCATGTGATCATGCCTTTCGAAGTAAACTTCAAAGAAAGTGACACCGAGCATTGGATTCCGTTCCCACATCACGACGAGCTCGAGCGCCTGCCCATCAAAAAAACGAAGGAAACGGCTGCACTATTTCCAGAGGAGCTCGCCGTACAGATCGACAACGAGAACCACTTCGACTGGATGAATATGATTTACGTGGCGATGACGCGACCCGTCGCGGGTCTGCATTTGTTCTTTTGCGCGGACAAGGCCGGGAAATTCGGAAAAGCCATTGCCGAACATCTCGAGTGGGGCGAAGGCGCCGGAAGCAAGCGCATCGGAACGCCTGTGGCGGCCGATCAAAAGGAAAAATCCAAACGTGAAACACCGACCCAAGGCGGCATCGGGCACTTCAGCCCAGCACATTTGCGCATGAAGATTACAGCACCAAAGGGTTGGGAACAAGGAGGCGCCGATGCTCGAAAGTGGGGAACCTCCCTGCACCGTATTCTGCAGTTGCCGCGGGAAGTGCAAGCCACAGCACTGCAACGCCTGTACCGCTCCGGGGAATTCTCTGTCGCCATGCAAGACCGAGCAGCTCAGGTGCTCGCAGACTTGGACCAAAAACCAGCCTGGAAGCAGCTCGAAGATGGTGATCGGGTGATTTACGTAGAGCGCAGTATTGTGGGGCCCGAAGGCACACAACGCCCGGATTTAATAATTGGTTCTGAACAACATGCCTTCGTAGTAGATTATAAAACAGGGACCCACAAGGACGCGTACGATAAACAGCTCGCCGACTACGTTGAAGCATTAAAACCGACTTTTGAAGAAGTTGAAGGGGAACTCTGGTATATATAACTATATTGCTAGTATGAAATACGCATGGACTACGATCGCTTTCGCCCTAGCCTTAGGGAGTTGCACTTATGAAAATGAGGAAGACCGCTACGGAACGGGTGATCCCTGTGAAACCGCTGCCGTGTCCTACAGTCAAGATGTAGCACTTATCCTCTCGACCAATTGTACCTCATGCCACAACGACAGCAGCCCCACCGCGGGATTGTCGCTCGAGGGATACACCAACGCCAGCACCTCCGCGCTCGGCGGTGGATTAATGAACCGCGTCCAGCGCCCTTCCGGAGACCCCCTCGTGATGCCACCTACGGGTCAGCTTTCTGAATGTGACCAAGCAAAATTGCGCAAATGGGTCAACGAAGGCGCCTTAGACAACTAAACCTCACCCGAACTATGAAACACTTCTTCATCGCCATCGCCCTGCTGCTCGTTGCACCTCTAAGCGCCCAGCAATACCTCACGCGCCAAGGCACCATCACTTTTGATGCCGGCTCTCCCCTCGAAGACATCGCCGCAAAAAGCGAGAGTGCTTCCGCCGTTTACGACAGCGAAACCGGCAAGCTCGGTGTCCAAGTCCTCATGACCTCCTTCGTCTTCAAACGTGCCCTCATGCAAGAGCACTTCAATGAAAACTACGTCGAGAGCGAAATCTACCCCAAAGCCTCTTTCCGCGGAACCTTCTCCGACGGTCGCGCAGTAGGCACACTCACCTTGCACGGTGTGAGCAAAGAAATCGACGTTCCGGCCTCTTTGTCCGTCGAGGGAGACGTCGCCAAACTCCACACTGAATTTCCGGTATCTGTGGCCGATTTCGAAATTGGCATACCCAAAACCGTAGCGAACAAGATCGATAAGGAAGCCAAAACCACCGTGGACTGCACCTTGAAATTGCGCCGATAATGAGCCGAATCCTCTCCCTTTTTGCCCTGCTTCTCAGCGTCACTAACCTCTGTGCGCAGGACGATCTCTTCGATCTTTTGGACGAATCCGTGCCTGAAACGCAAACCGTGTTCGCCACTTTTAAAGGCACACAACTCATCAACGCACCCACGAACGAAACGCCCGGCAAAGGAGTCTTACAATATGTCATCGCACACCGCTTCGGAAGTTTTACGGACGACTACCTCTACAACTTCTTCGGCCTCGACAATGCGCAAATCCGCATGCAGCTCGACTACGGCATCACCGACCGCCTAAATATCGGTATCGGCAGATCCTCTGTACTTAAAGTTGCGGACAGCTTCGTGAAATACAAGGCATTCCAGCAGCGCACCGGTGCAAACGCCTTTCCGTTTTCGCTTACCCTAAACTCTTCGATCAACTACCGCGCAGCGCGCTACACGGACGGCATCGACCACGACCGTACAGACCGCATCTCTTATTACCACACGGCCATTTTCGCTCGAAAGTGGAGCCCAAGTATTAGTACACTGTTCTCACCAGGACTGGTACACTGGAATACGGTGCCGGGCAGAGACGACCCAAACACTACGCTTCATGCTACGCTTGGAGGACGAATAAAATTGAACAAACGAATCGCCCTAACCGGGGAGTTTTCACTCATGAACAACTCTACGCTGAGCGACGGAAGTACTTTTACCGTGCCGGGAGGAGTGGGAATCGACATTGAAACTGGAGGGCACGTATTCCAAATTCACCTCTCCAATACACGCGCGATGAGCAATCCATACTGGCTCTCAAGAAACACCTTCAGCGCTCTGGACGGCAGTCTATTACTAGGATTCAACATTTCGCGCGTCTTCACTGTACGCTAGTTTAGGGCATAAAAAAACCCGGTCCGAAGACCGGGTTAACCAAACCAATAAACCTAAGCTACTCTTAAGTATGCCGAAATTTACGCCGATTTTTCAAATCACAAAGCGGATTGTAAATTTATTTTAAAGCCTCTGATTATTTTGTCTCATCTAGGACTTCGGTATAAGAGAATTCGACGTCTTCGGTAGATATTGTGTATTTGCGCCCTTACATATTTTGAATATCGAGCAAACATTCCAACGCTCCGAAATCTCTCAATATGCCAGATTTTAGGGCACTTTACCTCGCTTTCAAAGATGAACATAATAATGTGGCGAATTATTAAGTGTCATATATACACTATTCAAAAAAACTTCATATTATTGTAACTTAATCGTTAACACAAATAATTATGAATCAAAATCTACGTCGTGTTTTGTCCTCAACGACGCTTTGGTGCTCTATGCTCCTACTTGGATCTCAAGTAGCGTATGCACAGAGTGAAGGCGAAGGAGATGACGATACAATGTCTCAAGCAGACATGTTGTTTGACCAACTTGAAGAAGTTGTTGTCATTGGTTATGGTACTCAGAAGAAGAAAGACCTTACGGGTTCTTCTGCTCAAGTAAGTGCCGAAGATTTCAACGGTGGTGTTGTTACATCTCCAGAATTGTTGATCCAGGGTAAAGCTGCAGGTATCACTATCACACCTACTAACGGTGAGCCAGGTGGTGGTGTAAGCGTACGTGTACGTGGTGGTACTTCGATCTCTTCTTCGAATGAGCCGTTGTACGTGATCGACGGTATGCCGATCCAAGCTGCGAATACGCTTCCAGACGGAACAGGCCAAACTGGCGGTTCTCAGCGTAACCCACTTTCTCGTTTGAACCCGAACGACATCGAGTCGATCACTGTATTGAAAGACGCTTCTGCGACTGCAATCTACGGTGCACGTGGTGCGAACGGTGTAGTATTGATTACTACGAAGAAAGGCGTAAGCGGTCGCATGAGTGTAGATTACAACTACCAAGTTTCTGCTTCAACACTTGCTAAAAAGCTAGACCTTTTGAACGCTGATGAATACCGCGATGCGGTAAACCGTTTCAACCTTGGAAACACTTTAGGCAATGCGAATACAGATTGGCAAGATGAAATCTTCCAAACAGGTATTTCTCAACAGCACAACCTAAGCTTGAACGGTGGAAACGAAAAAGGTTCGTACCGTTTGTCTTTAGGTTATTTAGACCAAGACGGTATTGTATTGAACTCAGGTACTGAGCGTTTCACGAGCCGTTTGAGCTTGAATCAAAAAACGTTGAACGACAAACTAACGCTTTCTGGAAACATCAACGTTTCTCAGCAAGACGATAACTTGACTCCTTACCAGCAAACTGGTGGTTTCGAAGGTGGTTTGTTCACTAACGTGATGAAGATGAACCCGACCCTTCCAGTATACGACGAAGACGGGAACTACACGTTTGTATCTAACTCTGTTCGTAACCCAGTTCAAGCGGCGCTTGAGATTGATGATGTTGCGCGCACATTGAGTTTGACTATGAACGGTTCTGCTCGTTTGGACCTTGGCGATGTTGTTGAAGGTTTGAGCGCTACTGTGAATACTGGTTACGATACGTATAATACAATTCGTAAGACTTACCTTCCAAAGTCTACTCCTTACGGTGTAGCTGATAACGGTGTAGGTTCTCAGAAATACGGTCAAGTTTCTTCTACAGTTTTGGAGACGTACTTGAACTACGACAAAGAGGTTGCTGGTAACATGTTGAATGTTATGGGTGGGTACTCTTGGCAAGAAAACAACTACGAAGGTTTCGGTGCTACTGCGTACGAATTCGTTACTGACAACTACAGCTTCAACAACCTTGATGGTGGTGGTCGCGCACAGTTGGGTGACAAATACTCGTACCGTGGACAGTCTCGCTTGATCTCGTTCTTCGGTCGTGCGAACTACGACATCGACGGAAAGTTGATGTTGACAGGTACGGTTCGTCGTGACGGTTCTTCAAAGTTCGGTGCTGACAACAAATGGGGGGTATTCCCGTCGTTTGCAGCAGCATTGCGCTTGTCTGAATTTGACTTCGTTCCAGAGACCTTCTCTGATTTGAAACTCCGCGCAGGTTGGGGTGTTGTAGGTAACGAAGCGATCGGTGAATACCAGAGTATCGCTCGTATCGGTACTGGTTCTAACGCCGTTATCGGTGGAACAGCTACCTCAGGAACTGGTTACTTGAACCCAGCAAACCCATCACTACGTTGGGAAAGCACTGCTTCTACAAACATCGGTCTTGACTTCGAGCTTAACGGTGGTAAATTCTACGGTTCTTTGGATCTCTTCCAGAAAAACACAGACAACCTATTGTTGACTGTTCCTGCACCGGCTCCATCGGTTGCTCCAACATTGCTTGCTAACGTAGGTGCTACTTCGAACAACGGTTTCGACCTTATGATGAACTATGCGCTTGTAAGCTCTTCTGACTTCGGTTGGGACATCGGCTTCAACGTTTCACGTTCAAGATTGGTTGTAGAAGATTTGGGTACAAACGCTGAAATTCTAACGGCTCCTATCTCAGGTGCTGGTCAGTCTGGTGCATTTGCTCAGAAGCTAGTTGTAGGTGAAGCGTACGGTACATTCTACGGTTTGGTATACAACGAAGCAGATGGATCTTACGGTTCAGAACCAGAGGTGATCGGTTTGGCTCAGCCTAACTTCACTTACGGTTTGATGAACACGTTCACATTCGGTAAATTCAATGCGAACATCTTCTTCCGTGGCCAGCAAGGCGGTAGCGTATTCAACAACACTGCTATGGAGTACACTACTTTGGATAACTTGAACACCAACATCAACTTGTTGAAGCCAGCACTTGACTTTGACGATGCTATGTTGACTTCAACGCCTACGTACTCTTCACAGTGGATCGAAGACGCTTCGTTCCTACGTTTGGACAACTTGAACATCTCTTACAATATTGATGTGGAAGGTTCAGATTGGTTGAACTCTGCAGTTGTAGGGTTGAGCGGACAGAACTTGATGTTGTTCACGAACTACACAGGTTACGATCCAGAGGTAAACACGTCTGCTTCTGCAAACGGTGCACCATCTATCGGTGTGGATTACACCAACTACCCACGTGCACGCACTATTGCGTTGAACGTGAAATTCAACTTGAAATAATTTAAAAACAGATCGATACAATGAAAAGATTTTCAAAAATCGCATTGATTGCAGCCGCCGCCGTTTCGACAGTTACGTTCCAAAGCTGTACTGATCTAGAAGAAACTATCTACGAGGATATCACCGCAGATAACTTCTTCTCAAGCGAAGGCGATTACTACTCAGTACTCGTTAACGCTTACGGAAACTTGCGCCCGCTACTATGGGGGTACTTCAACAACAGCCAGATTTCTTCAGACGAAACGATCGTGCCTACGCGCGGTGGTGACTGGGGTGATGGTGGTAAATGGAGAGAGTTGCACCAGCACAACTGGACGCCTACAAACGCTGAGGTTGTAGCACACTGGAACGATGCCAACAAAGGTCTCGCTCAAACCAACCAGTTCATTTATGATTTGGAAGGTGCGGACGAAAGCCTATTCTCTGTGTACAGCAAAAACACATTGATGGCTGAAGCTCGTGTACTACGTGCATTCTACTACTTCCAGTTGATGGACTTCTACGGTGGTGTACCGATCCTTCAAACTGCAGCTATTGATCCTACGAACCTGCCTGCAAGAAACACGCGTACAGAGGTATTCGATTACATCGAAGCTGAACTACTTGCAGCAATCGCAGATCTAAAAGATTCGCACGGTTCTGACCAGCAAGGTCGTGTAACGAAATACTCAGCGCACGGTCTTTTGGCAAGAATGTACATCAACGCTGAGGAGTTCACAGGAACTGCGCGTTTAGCGGATGCCATCTCACACGCTGACATGGTGATCAACAGCAACATGTTCTCGTTGGAGTCAGATTTCCACGACAACTTCTCTGCAGACAATGCAGGTGGTTCTGAGCACGTTTTTGTTGTACCTAACGTTGCACAAGGTGGCTTAGGTCTTACGTTTAACATGAGAACGATGCACTACAACCAGCTGCCTTCTTCTCCATGGAACGGATTCTGTACACTTGCTGACTTCTACAATACGTTCGATACCGCTGACGCTCGTCACGATATCTTCTTAGTAGGACAGCAGTACGACGGCGACGGTAACGCGCTAGAGGATCGTCAGGGTAACGCTTTGAGCTTTACTTCTTCGATCACTGGTATCACTGGTGCTACAGAGACGGACGGAGTACGTGTTGTTAAATACGGCATCGATCCAGGGGAGCAAGGTGGTGAGTCGGGTAACGACTACATCCTCATCCGTTACGCGGACATCCACCTTATCAAAGCTGAGGCGTTATTGCGTCAAGGTGATGATGCAGGTGCACTTGCGATCGTTAACGACATCCGTTCACGTGCTGGTGCAGCAGATCGCGCAACACTTACGCTAGACGATCTACTCGAAGAGCGTGGATTTGAGCTTGCATGGGAAGGTGTAAGACGTCAGGATCTTATCCGTTTCGGTAAGTTCACTCAAGCTTGGGAGATGAAGGAAACTACAAACGAAGATTACGTGAGGTTGTTCCCAATTCCTTTCTCAGCGCTCGGTGCAAACCCGAATCTTACTCAAAACCCAGGTTACCCAGCTGAGTAATCTACCCCCGGTTTTTAGTTAAACATATTGTTTTAAGTAAGGAGCCAGCACTTAGGTGCTGGCTTTCTTTTTTATATTGCTTTTTGTAACAACGCCACCTCCAATGATCAAACGTCTACCCATTGTAGCAGCATTTTCGCTTGCCTTGTTTGCCTGTACGCAAGAGGCGCCTATCACCACGCTTTTTACGCAAATGGACCTTGCCGAAGCGGGCATCGATTTTCAAAATGACCTGACCTACGATAAGGACTTTAACGTGTTCACGTACCGCAATTTTTACAACGGCGGCGGCGTAGCGGTGGGCGATATCAATAACGACGGCTTAGTCGATCTTTTTTTCACCGCCAATCAGAAGGACAATAAGCTCTTTTTGAACAAAGGCAACTTCAAATTTGAAGACATCACCGCAACCTCTGGCGTAGCTGGAAACCAATCTTGGTCGACAGGCGTTGCGATGGCGGATGTGAATGGAGACGGACTTTTGGACATTTATGTGTCCAATTCTGGCGACATCAAAGGCGATTCTAGGGCGAACGAACTCTTTATCAATAATGGCGATCTGACCTTCCGTGAAGAGGCTGCAACGTGGGGCATTGACGATCAAGGGTTGTCCACGCACGGGGTGTTTTTTGACTACGACAAAGACGGTGATTTGGATTTGTATGTGCTGAACAACAGCTACCGAGCGATCGGAAGTTTCAACTTGGAAAAGAGCTCGCGGGAAGTTCGCGATGCTGAAGGTGGAGACAAGCTGTACCGCAACGATGGAGCGGCATTTACGGATGTGAGTGAATCGGCGGGGATTTTAGGAAGTGAAATTGGTTTTGGATTAGGAACCACGGTGGGCGACGTGAATGGCGACGGCTGGCTGGACATCTACATCTCAAACGACTTCTTCGAAAAAGACTATTTGTACATCAACAACCAGGACGGGAGCTTCCGCGAAGAATTGGAGTTACATATGCGCCACACCTCATTCGCTTCGATGGGTGCGGATATGGCGGACATCAACAACGATGCGTCACCGGATATTTTCGTGACGGACATGCTTCCGGAAAGTGTACGCCGATTAAATCAGACCACAACGTTTGAAAATTGGGACGTGTACCAAGGGAAACTCAAGTGGGGTTACTACCACCAGTTCAACCGCAACATGCTGCACCTGAACACCACCGAGGGCGACTTCCAAGAGGTCGGACAGCTCGCTGGTGTAGAGGCGACCGACTGGTCTTGGGGCGCATTGATCGCCGATCTAGACAACGACGGCTGGCGCGACATCTACATCTCAAACGGGATCAACCACGACCTAACCGACCAAGATTACATCAACTACATTTCCAACGAGGAAGTGATGCGCTCGATCGTTACCGAGGAAGGCGTAAACTACAAAGAGCTCATCGACCTAATGCCTTCTAGGCGCATTCCAAACTACGCCTACCAGAATGTGGGCAAGGGACTTGCGTTTGAAAACAGAACGGAGGCTTGGGGATTGGAAGTGCCTTCGCACAGCAACGGGGCCGTGTACGGTGACCTCGACAACGATGGCGACCTAGATTTGATCGTAAACAACACGAATCAGGCACCTTTCTTGTGGCGGAACAATGCGGAAAAGATGCACCCTGAGAACCATAGTGTGCAGCTGGATTTGCGCCGTGAGGACGGTACTGCGGCGATCGGCGCGAAGGTGTACGGCTATGCGAACGGTGCGCTGTTTTACGCGGAAAATGTACCGATGAAAGGATTCCAGAGCTCGGTAGATCCGCGGGTTCACTTGGGCTTAGGGGCTGTGACGCGCTTAGATAGCCTGGTGATCGACTGGGACGGAGCGAAAAAGACGGTATGGACGAGCGTGAAGGCGGACAGCTTGTACCAGATCACCATGCAGGATGTGACGGGGCGTGCGCGCCGTGATGAAAGTGCGGTTCTGTTGGAATTGGCGACGACTATGGGTGGGCGTGAAGAAGATCATTTTAGCCAATTCAATGAGGAGCGCCTACTTCCGCAAATGACCACTACTGAAGGTGCGAAACTCGCGTACGGAGATATCAATGGAGATGGATATATGGATGTGTATCAATGTGCCGCTGCGGGCGAACAGGGACACTTGTTCTTTGGAGCGGCCGGGGGCGTTTGGCGTCTATCGAAAAACGGTCCGTTCGGCGCACATGCCGCAGCAGAGGATACCGACGCGAAATTTTTTGACTACGACAACGACGGCGATTTAGATCTGTACGTGGCGAGTGGTTCGATGACTTTGGCCTCAGGCGATCGTGGGTTGCTGGATCGTATCTATAAAAACAACGGGCGTGGCGGTTATAGTTACGATGAAGAGGCATTGCCGCAGCTCGGTGTGCGTTCTTCGAGCATCGCCGTGGCCGATTTTGACGGAGACGGACTGCAAGATGTGTTTGTGGCCGTGCGCGGAGTGAAAGGGAGTTACGGAATGCCGGCAAACAGTTTGTATTTGAAAAATTACGGCAACGGCCAGCTGCGAAATGAGCGACGGACCACACGTAGTTTCCAGCGGTTGGGCATGCTGACAGATTGCGCAGCGGCGGACATCGACAACGACGGAGATATGGACCTATTGAGCGTCGGCGATTGGTCGGGCGTTCGAGTTTGGGTGAATGATGGGAACGCGATTTTTAAGGAACAGACCTTAGAGCGCGGCTTTGACCACAGCCAGGGATTGTGGAATACGATGGAATTGGCCGATGTGGATGGAGACGGATGGATGGACATTATTGCTGGGAATTTAGGTGAGAATTGCCGCCTTGCTGCGAGCCCGCAAAAGCCGATGGCCCTGTTTGTAAACGATTTCGATCGGAACGGGTTTTCGGACCCTATTTTGTGTTCGTACCAAGGGGACACCCTGTTCCCACGTGTACTGCGTAACAACCTGCTCTCGCAGCTTCCTTATTTGAAAAAGCAAAACTTAAAGTTTGAGCAGTACGCAGGAAAGAGTGTGTTCGAGGTGTTCGACACGTTGCAGCTCGAACGCAGTGCACTCTTGCAATTGCAGACGCTGAGAACGACCGTGTATTACAACAACGAAGGCGTGTTTACCCCACATGAATTGCCGGTACAAGCCCAAGTAGCACCTGTATATGCGATAGAAGTGGTGGACGTGAATAACGACGGACACAAGGACCTTTTGCTTGGAGGGAATTTATTCGAAGTGCAGCCGGAATGGGGCCGATATGATGCCTCGAGAGGAACCGTACTTTTAGGGGACGGCGCTCGTGATTTTACGGCAGTTCCTATCGCCGAAAGTGGCTGGAATTTGGACGGTCAGTTGCGCGATATCGTCGCCTTTGACCACGACGGGCAAACGCAAATTCTGATCAGTAGGCTCGAAGGTCCGATCGAGGTGTATAACGTTGCGAAGTGATGCGGTTCCTGTCTAGTATAGCGGTCGCGGCAGTTCTTGCGGCATGTGGCGTGGCTGAAAAAGAGCCCGCTGTGGAGACCTTATTTACGGAGGTGGCGGCTGAAGCTGGAATTGGCTTTCGAAACGATTTGGAAGAAAACGAAGCGCAAAACATCGTCGACTACCTCTATTTCTACAATGGCGCAGGCGTCGCTGTGGCCGATTTCAACCAGGACGGACTCGAAGACATCTACTTCGTACGCAACCGTGGAGCGAATGCACTCTACTGGAACAACGGCGATTGGACATTTACCGAAGGCGCCGCAAAGGCAGGAGTACAAGGCCAGGCCGAGTTTCAAAATGGCGTGAGCGTGGTGGACATCAACGCGGACGGCTACCCGGATCTGTGCGTAAGTGCCGTGAATCATTTGGGATGGAGCGGAACGCATGAATTTTACTTGAATCAGGGCGATGGCACGTTCACGGAACAAGCCGCTGCGCTAGGAGTAGATGTGGGCGGCTACGGCCAGCAGACGCTGTTTTTCGACGCAGACAACGACGGGGATATGGATCTGTATGTGCTGCGTCACAGCATACACCCTTCTGGGAGCTACCACCGCGCTTCGCAACGCAATGAGGTCGATGAGCACGCTGGAGATTTATTTTTTCGCAACATCGGGAGTGCCTCGGCGCCAAAATTTGAGGAACAGACCAAAGCTGCAGGGGTGCTGAGCTCGCCGATCGGCTATGGGCTTAGTGTGATTGCACGCGATTTCAACAGTGACGGCTACCTCGATGTGTATGTGGCGAACGACTTTCATGAAAATGACTATTTGTATGTGAACCGCGGTGGGGAGCAGTTTGAATTGGTCACCGAAGAGAGTTTTCAAACCCATTCAAAGTTTACGATGGGGATAGATGCAGCCGATTTTAACGGCGACGGTCACCAGGATCTTTTCACCCTCGATATGAAGCCTTGGGACGAGATTGAGCGCAAGAATGCATTGGGCGCAGAGCCTTTTCACATCCACAAATACAAGCGGAGCCAAGGCTATCTCGAGCAGTTCCCGAAAAATAGCCTGCATACGTTCCGAGGGAATCAGCACAGCGCTTCAGGGAGTATTCCTGTGTTCGAAGACCGTGCGCCATTACTGGGTGTGGAAAGCACCGACTGGAGCTGGGGCGTGCTTCTAGAAGACTTTGACGGAGACGGGTACAAAGACATCTTTGTGACCAATGGAATCAAACGTCGCCCAAACGATCTGGACTACATCCAATTCCTGTCCGACGGCGGCATGGCCGCAACTAGCGACCAAGACATTTACAGCGAAATGCCTCCTGGGGCAGTGCCCAACCGAGCGTATCGTGGCGCAGCACAGGCACCACTAGAAGAAGTCAGCACTCGATGGGGTTTGAACCATGTCGGAACGAGCAACGGTTCGGCGATTGGTGATTTTGACAACGACGGACGCTTGGATTTGGTGGTGAACAACCTGGACGGACCGGCACTTTTGTACAAAAACACATTAGCTAGTCCGACCACTATGGCAGACTTTGGCGGCTATGACGTGCGTTACCGCAAACGCGCTGATGCGAAGGCACACTGGAACACGGGAACGCGTTCGTGGCTCAGTCACAGCACCTCGCGCGCAGCAGTAGATGACTTCGGTGGAGCTATTATCGTTGAGTGGCCACACCGCGACGCGGAGCTCTTTGAACTGCTTCCTGGGCAAGTAAACAGACTAGAGCCTGGGACCGGTTATGACGCAGGGAAATTGACCACCGTAGATAAATCTCGACCAAAGCCTGCGCCAGATACGCTACATCTCGAGCACCGCGAAAATGCCTACACCAGCTTTGTCCAAACGCCGCTTCTGATCGAAGGGGTGGACGAGCTTGGACCTGCAGCAGAACATTTTGACCAGCATGTGTTCATCGGGGCAAGTACCGGCAAAGCTCCAAGCTGGTGGAATCCCGCTACTGGAGACACAACGCAGATCCTGCGCGATCGCAACTTTGAAGACGTAGATGCAGCTGTGATTACCCTGGGAACGGGAGAAAAGGCGCTCGTTGTAGTAACTGGCGGTAGTGCCGCACCGAACGAAAGCCCTGCCTATCGCGACCGCATGTACTTGCAGGCGAACGGACGCAGCGTACTGCTCGAAGGAAGCGGAACGAACGCCTCGTGTGTAGCGGTTGTGGATGCGAACGGCGACGGGATAGACGACCTGTTCATCGGCGAACGCAGCGTATGGAACGACTATGGCGCATTACCCGAACATGCGCTCTATATTGGAGATAAAGACGGCGGTTTAACACCCGTGCGACCGGAATGGCTGAATCATTTTGGGATGATTACCGACGCTGCTGTGGGGGATGTTACGGGCGATGGCAGGGTCAATTTAGTGGTTGCTACGGACTGGAGCGCAGTACAAGTCATCGATTTCACACAAGACCGAATTTTCCCAAAGCACATTTCGAAAAATGGCTGGTGGCGCCATGTGTCGCTCGTAGATTTGGACGGGGACAATGATCTGGATGTGATTGCCGGTGGGTTTGGTCAAAACCATGGGCTCACGGTAAGCAATCATGACCCGATCGAGCTTTGGATCAAAGATTTTGACCGCAACGGCGACCGCGATTTCATTTACGCCTACACGAATCAAGAAGTGCGTTACCCACTGTTCGGACGCGATGAACTGATCAAGGAAAGTGTCCAATTCCGCAAACAATACCTCAAAAACCGCACATTCGCAGGGAAGACCTTCGAAGAATTGTTCACCGGGAAAGACCTCAGCGGAGCGGACCTCCTGCACATCAGCTTTAGCGGTTCCGCCGTACTCTGGAACGAGTTTGGCCATTTCTCACAACAAGCATTGCCCGATGAATTCCAGCAAGGCCCCATAAACGCAAGCTTCGTAAGCGAAAACGGCGTGTGGCTGGCCGGCGGTTCAGACGCCGTACATACCTCGATCGGAACGCAAGAGTCGTTCTGCGGCGGTATACTTCGCCTAGAAAGCGGGCAACTGACCTACGCGCCGACCCCGTATATCTTCCGCGGCTCAGTACGCCAATTCCTTCCTGTGAAAAACGACGTGCTGGTACTGCTGAACAACGGCCCTGTGCTGCGAGTCACGCCCTAATTTTTGAACGGAATTTTGTACCTTTCGACCATGACGAAACATCTATTTTCTGCCTTGATTTTTGGCGCCTTGCTGACCAGTTGTACCCTAGATCCAGAATGTGTTTGGGACGACAGCTACCCAGAATTTGAGACCTACGATCTACTCCCAGATCTTGAGCAAGTCGACCTCGTGCTGCACGGGAGAAATCAAGACGACGACATCGATCTATACACCGGTTATTTCGTTCGTAGCGACAGTGCCTATGAGGTGTTAACGGAATTTTCAAGGCAAGACAGCTGCGACTATTGCAACTATCCCCAGATAAATTTCAGTGAGTACACGCTCGTGGGCTACACGACGGAGATCGGCTGTTACTCTGTGAACTACCTCAAAGTGAGCGCTACTTCAGAAGGCTTGCGCTATGCGATAAAGACGCTTGATGAGAGCCGTTGCAACAGCGTGTTTTGTGACAATTTTAGTTTTAATTGGGTCTTAGTGCCTAAAAGTGCGGATAGCGCGGACATCACTTTTGAAGACGGCATCGCACGCTACGACTGCGATTGCTAACCCTTAACGCCTTTATACGCCCATGAAACAGCTCATCCACACCCTTTTTGCCTTAGTGCTATTGACCTCCTGTCAGGGGCCGAGCGAACCGTACGACGACTATGCGCGGGACTTTCAAGCCGTGAACCAGGCCATTACGGATATTCTGGTGCATGACATTTTCTCACCACCGGTGGCAGCGCGCGTTTACGTGTACAGCACGACTGCGGCGTACAGTGTAGTCGCGGCTTCGAACGAACATTACAAGCCGTTAACGGGTCAGTACAGCGGATTCCCGGTGATTGCCGAGGCGCCTAAGGATCCTGAATTTAGTGCAGAAGTGGCTGCGTTACATGCCGCGGGCATTGTGGGAAAAGCGTTAGTGTTTTCGGAGGACCGGATGGAACAGCACATGGAAGGGTTGATGGCGAAATTGGCCGAGCATCATAGTGCTGCAGGCATGAAACTTTCGAAAGAATATGGAGCGAAAGTGGCGGCAATTGTCCTGGATTGGGGGGCAAAAGACAACTACAACCAGACACGCACCTTTACCAAATATGAGATCAATGACGATCCGATGCGCTGGAAACCGACGCCACCAGACTACATGGACGGGATCGAGCCGCACTGGCGCAACATCCGTCCCCTAGTGCTCGACAGCGCTCAAATGTTCAAGCCTGTTCCCCCGCCGACGCCTTCGCTGGATACAACTTCTGTCTTTTACAAGGATCTGATGGAAGTGTACCATACGGTCAACAATCTTACGGAGGAGCAGGAAGCTATTGCCCAATTCTGGGACTGCAACCCCTATGTCTCCGTACACAAAGGGCACGTGATGCTCGCCACGAAGAAAATCACTCCCGGAGGACATTGGATGGGCATCACTGGCATTGCATGTCGCAAGGCGGGACTGGGTTTTGAACGTACGATCGATGCGTATTTGCGCGCGGCCACGGGACTTTTTGATGGGTTCATTTCGTGCTGGGATGAGAAATACCGTTCAGAATTGGTCCGTCCGGAAACCTTGATTAATGAATACTTCGACGAAAGCTGGCAGCCGCTGCTGCAAACGCCGCCTTTCCCGGAATATACCTCTGGACACAGCGTGATTTCTGGTGCTGCGGGCATCATGCTCACAGGGGTTTTCGGCGACCAATTCTCCTTCAGAGACTCCACCGAACGCGTCTACGGCCTACCCGACCGCTCGTACGACAGCTTCAATGCAGCCTCGGACGAAGCAGCAATTTCCCGCTTGTATGGCGGCATTCACTATATGCCGGCGATCGAAATTGGTGTGGTACAAGGGCGCACGTTAGGAGCCTTTATAGACTCTGCTTTAACCACTTACCTTGACCCGCAAAACCATGAATAGCTCCTTCAAATGGGCGATGTACCTAAATTTCTTCGTGTTCGCCATCTTGCTGAACAGCGTGGGGATTGTGATTCTAAAAAGCATCAACAACTACGGCGTCACTGAGCTGCAGGCCAGTACCCTAGAGCTGTTCAAGGATATGCCCGTGGCGATAGTGAGTTTCCTATTCGCGAGCTTCATCCCTAAAATTGGCTACAAAAAGACCATGCTGATCGGCTTAACGCTGGTGCTCGTCGGCCTCGCTCAGATGTACCTGGGCAACAGTTTTTCCTCCGCACAAATCCTCTTCGCGATCGTCGGGGGAACCTTCGGGCTGATCAAAGTGAGTGTGTACGGATCGATCGGACACATCGCCGAGGGTGAAAAAGCGCACAATTCCATCATGAGCACCGTCGAGGGCATCTTCATGTTTGGGGTCGCCTCCGCCTACTTCCTGTTCCCAGCCTTCAATACAGAAGGTATGCCGAACGCTTGGCTGAACGTGTATGTGCTGCTCGGCGCAATGGTCGTTCTCGCGATTTTATTCTTGATTCGCATTCCAGAATTGCCCAAAGCCCAAGGCAAAGTAAACCTCATCGAGGAGTTCAAACCCATGCTCGGACTGATCACAAAGTTACTGGTGATCGTGTTCGTGTTTTCCGCGTTTTTGTACGTGATGATCGAGCAAGGCATCATGACTTGGCTCCCGACCTTCAACGAAAAAGTCCTCTCGCTTTCTGAGGACAACAGCATCCGTATGGCCAGTATTCTCGCGCTCACTCTGGGTTTCGGACGGATCCTCGGTGGCCAATTCTCCGAACGACTCCACTGGTCCCTCGTGCTCTCCATCGCCATCGTCTGTTCCATGCTCATGGTCGCTTTTGTGCTGCCACAGGCCCTGAGCAAGGAAATTAGCGAGGATCCCATCACCTTGTTTGGCCTGCCCATCATCGCTTTTGTATTCCCCTTAGTCGGGCTCTTTATCGCTCCGATCTATCCGCTCCTAAATAGCGTAGTGCTTAGCGCACTCCCGAAAACGCTCCACAGCCCGATGACCGGACTCATCGTCCTGTTCTCAGCAACGGGTGGAACCTTAGGATCGCGCATCACCGCCTACTTTTTCGAAACGCTGGGCGGCGCCGCATTTTACTTCACGCTGGTGCCGATGACCCTCTTGCTGATCGCTGTGTTTATCCTCAGAAAATTGACCGCTAAGGCATGAGTACGCCCGTAGAAGTGACGCTCGCAGAACTCTTCGTCGACTTGCATACCAGCGGTTTGTGGTCCGATGAAAAGTACATTTCTGATGCGGTCGTTCAGGGCGAGCCCACCGAAGTGTTGTCGGCCTACCGCGCGCAAAAGGAGCATTCAGATTTTGACTTACGTACCTTCTTTGACGAGAATTTTGCTCCGGTGGAGGTGAAAGAAATTGGCTTTGGTTACGAACAGCAGCGCAGCCCTTCTGAACACATCCATGCGCTCTGGCCCTACCTGCACCGCCCGGCAGATACCAACGCGAAGGGACGAAGCTCAAAAGTTCCCTTGCCCCACAGCTACATCGTGCCCGGGGGGAGATTTCAGGAGGTCTACTACTGGGACAGTTACTTCACCCAGCTTGGACTACTTCTGAGCGGCCACCACGAATGGGTCCTAGACCTGCTGCTGAACTTCGAACACTTTATCCTCACCTACGGACACATCCCGAACGGGAGCCGTACCTACTTCCTCTCACGCTCTCAGCCGCCGTTTTTCGCACTTATGGTCGACGCCTATGCCCAGCGTAGCGATGATCCAAACGCAGTCTATGAGCGCTATAAAAATGCGTTAATCAAAGAGTACGACTTCTGGAGTGCGGAACACCGCAATGTGCAGGGCCACACCACGTATTGGGATGCAGAGAATGCCCCGCGCATCGAGATGTACAGAACCGATCTGGAGTGGGTGGAACATGCAAAATCGCACCCGAGCTACTTTAGAAACTTGCGCGCCTCTTGTGAGAGCGGGTGGGATTTTTCCTCGCGTTGGATGAGCGATTCGCAAGATTTAGGCACGCTACGCACGCTGGAGATTGCACCGGTAGATTTAGCGAGTTTGCTCTATTTCCACGAGCAACTCCTGCATTGCATAACGGGAGAAGAGCGGTATCAGCATGCCGCAGCGAAGCGTAAAGAATCCCTGCAAATGGACTTTTGGACCGAACGCGGTTTTGAGGACATCGACCTGAAGACGAGCGAAGGAACGGGCGTGCTCTCCGCAGCAAGTATCTTCCCGCTTTTCGTAGGTGCTGCTACCGAGCAGCAAGCCGAGAAAATGGCCGCTATCGTAAAGGAACAGCTGTTGCAGAAAGGCGGTATTACCACAACGACCATAACTTCCGGACAGCAGTGGGACGCGCCGAACGGCTGGGCGCCCTTACAGTGGATTGCGGTTCAAGGGTTGCACAGGTACGGGCATGCGGAATTGGCCAAAACGATCGCAGAGCGGTGGATCGAAACCTGCGATACCATCTACCACGCGAAGGGTAAATTCGTCGAAAAGTACAACGTGTACGAACCTGAAAACCTCAGCAAAGGAGGTGAGTACGACGTACAGGACGGCTTCGGTTGGAGCAACGGCGTGTACCTCGCACTCGAAAATTATTTAGCTACTTACTGAACGTAATCTGCCGCAAGGGTAACGCGCGTATTGTTGTGCAAAACGAGTGTGGTCACCGCGTTTTGGAACGTACCATTCACGAAAGAATATCCAGTACGCTCATTCGCTGCCGAGGTCTCCAATAACGTGCGGCCGTTCTCGTAATACGTAGACATTTCAGCCACTGCAAACGGTCCTTCGATGAAGGATTTGATGTGGGCCTTGTATTGCGCTTCATACACGGGATCGGCGATCAGGAAATTCATAAGCGGCCAGTCGATGCCCACTTCACTCATTCCAAAAGAAACTGCACCGCCCTGCTTTCCGAGCTGGAATGCTTCATTGTTGTCCCAAACGATCCATTTGATCAAGCCGTCCGCCGGATCGTTGTAGAGGTAGTAGTTATGAGTCATTTTCCCGTAGGTATCCCAATTCTGTATCGTATTATTAACGGCAAGATATTTCAAGAACCCGTCCACATCAAAAACCGCTTCCAAGCCTGCACGCCAAGCCGCTGCATCGCTAGTACGGGTGTCTGCGTGCAAGGCGTCATACAACGCTTCTACATCGCTAAAGTCCGCTGCCAATTCATTGGTCTTCTTTTCAAAATCGGCCAAAGCAAAGGTCCCTGCCTGGAACTTTGCGCCATCGCCATCCGGCTTGTAACAGTTTCCCGACTTCGTTCCAAACCAAGAGCTTAAGAACGTATCGAACACGACTTCACACATCGTGTATACGCCGTAGTACTCTGCGCCACTGCCTTTATCGATATAGATTTCATAGTACGCCGTGCGTACTGCCGGTACGCCGAAACTGCGGAACACATCATCAGCGGCTTTTTCACGCATCAGTGAAGGGTCGTTGTAGTTGCTGCTCATCGACAACTCCTTGAAGCCGTAAAAGCGCTGGTCAGTAACGCTCGTATCGATGTCTTCCCATCGGTCGAAATCAAAGCGTAGTGGTAGCTTAGCTGAGCTATTGGTCAAAGACGAATTTCCCTTGTAACGCACACCCACACGTGGCCAAACGAGTCCGTTGTAATGCACCTCACATTCAAAATAATCTGGGGATTCTACATCACCGACACCACCACCTGGGCCACCGCCACCTGGACCACCGCCGCCGGGACCGCCACCACCCGGACCACCGCCTGTACCGATAATGTCAGTGAGGTTCGACTGCATGTCTGCCCATTCCTCGGGGGTGAAGATCAGATCCATACGGTGGACGATGTCTTGCTCGAAAACCACATCATAATTGGCCGCGAAACCATTATCGTGCGTAGGGCTCTTATCGTCTGGAATGACAATGACTTTCTTGCACGAAGCAAGCAGGGCGATGCCCACCATAGGGAGTAAAAGTGTGCGGAAATTTTTCATGACTTAGTAGGTTTTAAAGGAATATTTCAGTCGAGCACCGACAATGTGGCTCGTGAAGGGATAGGTTTCGAACAGCTCACGTTCCACCCTATAAAATGCCGAGATGCGAGTAGATTTTGACAGCTTGTACGAGGTCGATAACGTACCGCGAAGTTTGTTTGGCGTAGCGATCGCATCGGTTTCCGAAAACAGTTCTACAGCAAGCGACGGGTCCAATTTCCAATCGCGAACATTGTACCCCACTTTCACCTTTGCACGCATCACATTACGCGGCACATCCGTAGAATCGTTCACGATACTCCGGCTTTGGAAACGTAGACGGTATCCAAAGTCAAAGCGTCCAAGCTCGTGCCCATACCCGGCATCCACATTCCAACGCAGGCGCGGCTGAAAAACCGAATCCTTAGCAACGCTTGCATAACGCAAAGCACCGCCTACGTACAGCTCATTCTTCCACGTGTACGCACCCGAAAGCTGCGAAAAAGACTGCTGCAACGCACTAGAGTTGTCGTTAAATCGAAACTGCTGCTCTGCGCGAATCTTTACGCGTTTACTCACCTTGGCCTGAAACTGCAAGGAGCTCCACGTTTCAAAATCGCGTACGGTGATGTACTGGTCCTGTGCCAGCGAATAGAGCGGTGATAGGACAAACAGCCCTAAAGCCAGCAGTACCGCATTTCGTTTATTTTTGAGAGGAAACTTCATAAGTGATCTTGATTTTAGCGGTTTCGCGGGCGTAATTCACATCGCCCACTTCTAGGTGTGTGATGGCTAATCCAGTGAGTTCTTTCAGCTCTTCCATGAGCATATGCTGGTCCTGCGGTTTGAGGTATTTGAGGTCATTCCAGAGGAGTACTTTGCGTTTTTGTGTGGCGTGCACCCAGCGTCTTTCGATGATGAATAGGGCTAAAAGCACGGTGAGGTTCGCGCCAAAGATCTCGGCATAGCTCATTTTAGAATTGGCCAAAGAGTTGATGACACTGACGCCGATCACCACGAATAAATAGGTCATTTCTTTGATGTCTATCGTGTCCGTGCGGTAGCGAAGTATACCGAAAATCGCGAACAAACCCAGGGCCATTCCTAGGTCGAGCTCAAACTTCTTCAAGGTGAAACAGAGGAAGAAAACGATGATTCCGATCATGTAGAACGTAAACACAAATTCGCTCTTGTTCGAGCGGCGCTTGTAGAGCCACGAAATGATTAGGGACAAGAAGATAAGGTCGATCGTCAACCGAGCGAACATCTTGTAAAAGTCGTTGTCGAATATGGGGATATCCAGAAATTCCATAGTGGCGGGTTAAGCTACGGTGCGGTTTATAGGGGCGCACTGTCACTTTTTAGACTCCGCCGGTGGAGCAAAGTTTAATTGGACAACAACAAAAACTTACGACCCCGCCAAAGGCGAACCGAAAATGCCCACAGCCATCTCCGCCCACAGCACGAGAAACATCAAAAAGAGTAGTGCCATAACGGGCCAGCGGCTTTTTTTAGGAAGCGAACGCCAGAGCATCATTTCGACGGTGGTGACCACAAACACGAGCGCCCCACCGATCACAAAATCGCTCAAGGACCAGTGCACTTCGGAGCTCACCAAACCGGCAATAAAAGGGACACTTAATAGCGCAGCGGTAAGGACTGCGGGATAAAAGTAAAATGGGCGACCTGCGGTACTCATAGGTAATGTAAAATGGGTTAAGCTCCTAGGAAGATAACGAAAAAACCCCAATGCTTAGCGCCGGGGTTCCAGATAATGAGGTGTTAAAGTCGTTTAGTCGCGCACTAAGATGGCTCCAAAGCCACCCCCTGACGCCAAGCGAATGTGAAAGACATCGCCTTTAGTAAAGGTCTTGGTTTCGATCACAAGGTCGTACGGATTGCTCTCCCACTGCGCAGTGTCGCCGTCACGATAAATGGTCGCCGTGTAGCTCGCACCCTCCTCCAAGAAGTCCAGGTTGAGATCCAATGTTCGCTCTTGATCTGCATTCACTCCACCCAGATACCAATTCTCATTGTCCTTCGGCGTACGTGCCCAAACCGCAAATTCGCCGACTGCTCCAGCTAGCGGCAAAGAGACTTTCCAGTCCACAGCCACATCCTTGATGAACTGCAACCAGTCTAAATGTGCTTCGTAATGCTCCGGTAAATCACACGCCATCTGGATTGGAGACGGAACCACGACATACAGTCCAAGCTGCTGCCCGATGGTACTGCGAACGCGATTTTTCCCTTCCGGACCGCTCTTCGTTTCCAGGTTAAACACCCCTGGAGTGTAATCCATCGGTCCACTTAAAAAGCGCGTAAACGCCATAGAAGGAATGTGATCGACAAAATTTCCTCCTTCGATGCTCCAAGCGTTAAACTCTTGACCGCGAGCACCTTCACGTGCCACCCAGTTCGGCCAAGTACGCTCTAAACCCGTTCCTTTGATCGGTTCGTGTGTATTTACCGCAATCTGATAGTCGAAAGCAAGTTGCACGGCGTTGTTGTAATGATTCACCATCCATTGCCCGTGGTGGAACTCCCCTTTTGGAAGAAGTGGTCCCACATAACCCGATTTCACCAAGTGAATATCGTTCGCCTGCATCAGCGCATAGGCCGTATCCATCTGCTGGTCATAGGTGCGTGGTGCCGCCGAAGTTTCGTGGTGCATCACAAGGCTGACCCCCTTACTCTTCGCATACTCTTGAAGCGTGGCCAAGTCATAATCGGGGTACGAGGTCACAAAATCGAACACACCTTCACGGTCGTCAAACCCGATCCAATGTTCCCAACCCGTGTTCCAGCCTTCCACGAGCACACCCGAAAACCCGTGCGCCGCAGCAAAGTCGATGTAGCGCTTCGTGTTTTCATTCGTCGCTCCGTGCTTGCCGTGTTCCTTGCCATCCGCAATCCAGGTACCCATGTCCTGCGACATGCCATAATCCCAAGTGCTTTTGCCCATGTGCATCTCCCACCAGATTCCGACATATTTCTGTGGCGTAAACCACGAAGTAATATCACCCATCTCGTTCGGTTCGTTCAAATCGTACATAAAGTGCGACGCCAAAAGATCCGTTGCTTCATCGCCGATCACCGCCATTCTCCAAGGCGTTTTGAAAGGCGTAGGAATGGTTGCCTTATTTCCGTCTGGACGTCCCACCAGTGAACTCACAAAAGAGGTTTCACCGGTTTTCTTTAACGTCATTCCAGAATAATTCACGAGCGCAGCCTCATGAATGCTCATGTGCGTACCGCTGTCAAAAACTACGGTAAACGGCGTGCTTACGCTGTTCTCTACGATGTGTGTAGCGGCAAGGTTCGGGTGATTCGCCTTGCTAAGGGCATCGATCTCACTGACTCTCGTGTGGTTGACCGGATGCTCATAAATTTCCCAATCGCCTGGAATCCAGTGCGCCATTGCGTCCGAAGCCAAATTGAATTCGGAGCGTTCGTTTGCCACAATCAGTTCCCCTTCTTTCATCGCAGGAATGTCGTAACGGAAGGCAAAACCATCATTGGACACACGGAAAATAACGCCCAATTCTCTACGCGTTTCCACATGAATCAAACGCACTTCCATCTCCGTACTCGCCGCTTCAATCGTCTCATTTGCACCCCACTGCATCGTGTAGGTCTCCTCAATCTTACGAACATCGATCGTCTGAATCTCAAAACCGTCCAGCAAATCATCCGCATTCGCAAAATCGAATCCCAACTTTGATTTCTCGACCAATTCCTCCCCATTCAACCGAACCGCATATTCTAAAGCGCCCGTGGCACCCAAATCTACTTGGACCTGGATCGCCCCATCTGGGCTGCTCACTAAGTGGCCTTCCGGCTGACATGCCGCAAAAGCGAGCGCGATCAGCGCTAAGATTCCTTTTTTCATACTGTGTGTTTTTGGAGTCTGTATTCTGTTGTTATGCTAAAATGAGCCTGTGCACCCTGCGGCGCGATCAGCTCGTGTTCTCGTTCTAAAACGCGCTGGATAAACGCATCCACCACTTCCCTATTTCGGGCAATTCGTGCCGCCTTCGTATCCTCAAACGTGTGCTCAAAGAAGACCGCAGTTTCCTCAGGCCCCACATTTTCAAGCACATACGTTCCTTCAATAACGATCGCGTCGAGGTCCTCCACAGCCACTTCCGTCCACTGTTTTTCGTCCCGTTCCCAATTCATTTCCGGAACACTCAGCACCTGAGTCTCTTCATCCGTAGCTTTCTCCAAGCACTGCTGCAACCCCTCAAAATCCACCTCCTGCGGGCCAATCCACGAAAAATCCGCTACCCGCTTGTTGTGATTCTGTCTGGGAGGCAAGTGAAAAAATTCATCCTGGGACAACAGCAATGCGCGCTTACCTTGTGCCTCAAGCTCCGCAACTATCGCCTTTCCTAAAGTCGTCTTGCCACATCCGCTCTCCCCAGCAATCTTGTAAATTTTCGCCGGTCGCTCGTTGATAATCGCTGCCGCTAAGCCGCGAGCAATACGCTCGGTTTCGGCCGCATCCATCCCCTTCGGACGTTCAAAAATGGACTTGAAAGGTGTACTGCCTGCTTGCTCCGCGAGCAAATACGCCGCCGCCGAGAAGCACAAATGCTGCACTCCACCCGCTGCCAGGTCCGGATACGCGTAATACTCTGCGAACGGATACGTGGCCATCGAACCGTTCAAAAGCGTCTGATATGCTTCAAAAACACCATAGTCGTCCTTGCCCAATTCCCGCAACATCGCCGCCGCTAAGCCCTGAGTCAGCCCCCAAACACCCCCGTTGTGAAAATGTCCCGGGTGGTTTTTAAACGCATAGGAATAATTCGTTTCTATCGCACCCCATAGCGGATCGCCCGGTGCTATGATGGGCCAGTGTGCAGGCGTTAAGCCGCTCTGCCAAGGCCCTTTTACATAGCTCTCGAATACCTTATTCATCGTACTTTCTGAGGCCGCACCGACCAAAAAGGCAATGCTCAACCCGAGCGCATCCAAATGGTTGTTCAACGCTCCTGGCGTGAAGCTCATCAAGATACGATCGCCGCCTTCGAGCTGAGCGAGTCGCTCGTCTTGAGCCGCTGTGAACAGGTGTGGCGCCTCGGCCGGCTCACCAAAGAAGTGCCGTTTGATCGACATTAAAATGTGCTCCGCTTTAAGCGTATAACCCTCGTGGTTCAAAAGACGCCCCGCCTTGCGCAGCATCCAGTACCGCAGTATGTTGTTCAGCAGGATATAGCCCTCCACCGGGTATTCATCGGCCCAATTACTGGAAGCCGGCGCATACATTAAATGTTTGTTGTTAAACTCCCAGCTGTACGCCCGTTGCTCGATCACTTCAAGCTGCGTAGCAACGCGTTTTTCCAGGGACGCATCTTCCACGCGCTCCAAATAGCTCAACGCTGTGACGCCCCACCAAAAAGGACTATCCGTTCGGCCTACGGGACCGCCATAGCTGACAGCGGTCTGTTGGAATTGGTCCGAGAAACTGACGTTCGAAGGGAATACTCCGTGCTCGCCCACCGCTTCGAGCAGGTGAACGATGCTTTGATAAACCGTCGGATAGAGCGCCTCACGTTCACCGGCAAGTACTGCCAGCGCTGTAATGGCGCTATCGCGAGACCACAGTCGGGCATAGTTATCCGTGTCTTGCGCGGTGGCTACGAAACCAAAAGGTGTCGCACTGCGCTCGAGCACTTGCCATGCCGCTTGTGTAAAAAATTCAGAGTTATTGCCCATGGAGAGATTGAGTTAACCCACCAAAAATAGGGAAAACTCAGTGGGAAGCACTTTCGGAATTCCGCACTATTGTAATTGGTCCAAAATATAATAGAGGGCACTCATCGAAGCGGCTCCCATCTCTAAACTACGCGGGTGGATCGCATCGATATTGTCGCGTGCGCTGTGGTGAAAATCGAAGTAACGCTGCGACTCCGGACGGTAACCGATGAAGAAATTATCGTAGCCACGAAGCGGGCTTAGATCCGCACCTCCACCGCCTTTGGCCATCACATGAAGTCCATAAGGAACGAGCAGATTTTTGTAGCTGCGCAACTCTTCCAAACGCTCGTCATCGGCACTCACACCGAAACCGCGCGGAACATCGCCTCCGCCGTCACTTTCCATCGCTACCCAGTGGTGAACGCTATTCTCGCGTGCCCAGCGTGCGTATTCCTTCGCTCCGTCCAAACCAAATTCTTCGTTCGCCCAAAGCACCACGCGAATCGTGCGCTTGTTCTGATAACCTACTTTTTTCATCAATGCGGGCACCTGCATCGCGTGTACACAACCCGCACCGTCATCCTGTGCTCCTTGACCTAGATCCCACGAGTCGATGTGTCCGCCGACCAGCATGATTTCCTGAGGTTTTTCGCTGCCTTTGAAATCGGCCACAACATTGTAATTCGTTGCACGCCCTTGCACTCCACAATCGAGATACAACTCCAATTCAACCTGCTCCCCTGCCTCCAGCATTTGCGCGAGTCGGTCCGCAGCCTGCCAAGATATCGCCGCAGAAGGCACCTGAATCTCACTCTCGCCATAGCTCATCGCCCCGGTATGTGGCAAATCATCGCGCAGCAAAGTCACTGAACGCATCACCGTCGCAACGGCTCCATATTTTCCAGCTTCCATCGCTCCTGCCCAGCGGTACTTGACCGCACCTCCATAGGCATTAAATGTGCTGATCTTGCTGTGGTCCATGTAGGTATTGTAAAACACAATCTTGCCTTTCAAACCGGCCTCACCCAGCGCTTCAAGCTCCTCGAAAGAGCCTACTTCAACCACTGCTGCACGCACCCCTTCTGCAGGCGTAGGGACACTTCCGCCCAGCGCCGTGGTCGGCAGTACCACAGGCGCACCACCCGCGTATGCTTTCGACCATTCTTCACCACGGTGCCACTTCGGTACATCCACCGGCTGCAACCATGCGGTATCCGCACCTGCATCGAGCAATGCTTGTTGCGCCCAGCGCGCCGCTTTGTTCGCCGCCTCAGAGCCCGAAGGTCGAGGGCCTATTTCTTCACACATGTATTTGAGCCATTGGTAGCCTTGCTGATCGCCCAATGCTTCTGTGTACAGACTTTTGATGAGCGCTTTTGCGTCCGAAGGAATTTCTTGTGCCTGTGCGACACCTGTGCATGCCATCGCAGCAATTAGTGCTAATTTTCTCATGGTTATCTTCTTTTTCTACGGCGTGTAGTTGGCGATACAACAGGATTATAGGCTTCCAATGGTACGCCGCTGATTGCTTGAATCGCCGCAGCTTTGTCCTCAAGTTCTGATTTATTTTCCGATTTCCCGAAGCTGATTTTCCCCCGGTGTTTTGCATTCACTAAAAACAGCTCCCACAAGCCTTCGTGCTGCACATTGATCTGACCGCCGTGCGATCCACCGCGCATGGTGTAGTTCACATTCAACAGTACCAAAGCTGCCTCTGACGGCAACGTTTCGAAGCTGCCAAACCGCACTCCAAACACGGAAAAATAGCGCTTATAGCTGCCAGAACGTACCACGGTTCCTCTGCGCGCAGTAAGGCCGTAGCCGCCGATCAGCGCAAAGGCGAGCGCTAAGAATTGGCCCGTAAGAACCGTGCCGATCACCGCTACAGCAATCACCAGGTAAAAGCGAAATGGATACGGGAATTCACGCCCGTTCCGAAGATGTACTTCGTTAATAGACACCCGCGGCTCCCTGCATTAACAAACCACAGATATACGCCCCGTAGGTACCTAAGGCATAGCCCAAAACCGCAAGCAACACCCCTACTGGAGCGAGTGCCGGATGGAACGCTGCCGCAACGACAGGAGCACTTGCCGCGCCGCCGATGTTGGCCTTCGACCCTACTGCAAGGAAGAAATACGGCGCTTTGATCACTTTTGCCACAAGGAACATAAGCCCGACGTGAATGATCATCCAGACCAAACCGACCCCGAACAGTCCCGGGTTTTCGAACACTTCGCGAACGTTCATGCTCATCCCGATGGTCGCTACCAAAATGTAGATGAATACGGAGCCCACTTTCGAGGCGCCTGCCCCTTCGAGGTTTCTCGCCTTGGTAAAGCTCAAGCCAATTCCCACCGTAGTTGCTACCACCACGAGCCAGAAAAACCCTGAAGTCAAGCTAAACTTCGCAAGACCCGGATAAGTCTCCGAAATAAATGGAGCGATCAAATCACTCACCAAATGCGCAAATCCAGTAGCACCAAAGGCCAATGCCAAGATGTACATCAAATCATTAAACGTGGGAATTTTACTGATGCTCGCGGTGTACGCCTCCATCTTATTCTGCAAGGCGTCCACGGAACTCGAATCTGCCTTAAACGCTGCATCGATCTTCTTAGAACGCGCCACGCCGACCAGTAAAAAGGCCATCCAAAGCTCCGCAACGAGCACATCTACAGTGACCATAGCACTAAAAATGCCCTCGCTCACTTCAAACACTTCCTTCATCGCGGCTTGATTCGCACCACCACCTATCCAAGAACCAGCGATCGTCGTCATCCCGCGCCAAATCTCTTCTGGATTCGCACCGATCACATCCGGCGCAATAACGCTAAAGAGTAAGATGCTCAGCGGTCCGCCGATAATCACACCCACCGTTCCCGTAAAGAACATAATCAGCGCCTTTGGACCCAGCTTCACCACCTCTTTAAAGTCGATACTCAGGGTAAGTAAAATCAGCGCCGCCGGCAGTAAATATCTCGAAGCCATAAAGTACAATCGGCTCTCCTTAGGATCGATGATCTCGAGCGTAGTCAGTAGCGACGGCAAGAAATAACACAACAACAGCGCGGGAATCACGCTATAAAATTTCTTGAGCATCGGATGCGAACTCTTCGACGTGTAAAAGATCAGCCCCAGCATAGCGGCTAATATCCCGAACAGGGTTGCATCGTTCGTAATCCACGGATCTACTTCATGTACCATACTCTTATCTATTTGATTATAAGCGTTCTAAACGCTCAATTTCCGACTTCAGGATCGCTTTATCAAACGCATGCCCTCCCTCGTAACACCCCACTTCTGGGACCCATTCATATTCGCCTCTATACCACTCCAGTATCTCGCGCTGCTTCTCTGCTCCGATAAAAGCATCATCGTCACCAAACCAGCCTTGAAACTGCACTTCACGCAAAGCGTTTAAACCTTTCGCGTCTAAATCTGGCGGCCAGCTTCCTGCCCAAGCGAGGACTGAAGTAAACGCCTCTGGACTGTAGCCTAAAAACCGCATTCCCGTTGCCACACCTTGACTAAAGCCCACCAGATGAAACCGCGCGTTCGGGCACTGGTTGCGCACAAATCGCATGACCTCACTCAGATACCTGCGCTGATTCTCTATGTCTTTTTCGCGCTCGTCCTTGGTCATCCAAGACGCACCTACACGACCGCTCACTCCGTTCAAATAGAACTTGTGCTGGCCCTGCGGAAACACGAACGCACGTTGCTCGGTAACACATGCGCGAAAATGACGCTGGAAATACGCAACCAGCTGTCCGTACCCGTGCAGTGCAATCCACACTTCACGCGTCTTCACACCCAATTCCCCCAGCACATCCACGCGCTGCTCCTGCGCCACCGGCAGCCACATCGTACTCATCGCTGCAGCTTAGGCCCCTGGAAATTCAGGCTTGCGTTTTTCGATAAATGCCGTTATGCCTTCCTTAAAGTCCTCCGTTTCAAAGCAATCCCCAAAAGCTTGCACCTCCACATCGTAACCGACCGACCCTTCGAGCAACCCAGCGTTCACCGCTTCGATCGCAAAGCCCATCGCCACAATGCTATTTTTCATAAAGCCTGCCGCCATCTTCTGTGCTGCATCTAACAACTCTTCTTGCGGCACGACCTGGTTCACTAAACCGTAATTCAATGCCGTCTCAGCATCGATCATTTTCGCACTAAACAGCATCTCCATCGCGCGCCCTTTGCCGATCAGCTGTGGTAAGCGCTGCGTCCCTCCGTATCCCGGAATCAGACCCAGCGACGTCTCTGGAAGTCCCATCTTAGCATTGCTCGAAGCGATACGCACATGTGCACTCATCGCGAGCTCTAGACCTCCACCGAGCGCAAATCCGTTCACGGCAGCAATCACCGGCTTTGGAAATTCTTCAATCACATTAAAAACGGTCATGTGCCCTGTTTTGGCCAATTCCGTCCCCTCTTCACCACTGAACGATGCAAATTCCTTGATATCCGCACCCGCAACAAACGCCTTCTCACCGCTTCCCGTCAAGATCACCACCTTCACCTCGGCGTCCTCTCGGAACCCTTCAAAAGCGGCATTAATCCCTTCCAGTGTTTGCTTGTTCAGCGCATTCAACTGCTTCGGACGGTTGATCATCACCAAACCCAGTCCGTCTCTTTTTTCAACGATTACATTTTCCATGGTTACTTCTGTGTTTCTTGGTTCGAGACCGGTAATACCATCTTAAACTCCGTTCCGCCGCCAGGAAGCGACTCAAAGTCAATGGTACCCCCAAAATTCTCTATTAAATTTTTCACCAAAGCCAAGCCCAGACCCATGCCGGAGCTCTTCGTGGTGAAATTTGGTTCAAAAATTCGTTCTTTCATGTCCTCAGGTATACCCGCGCCATTATCGCGCACACGCACTAAGGCTCTGCCCTCAGGGTCCTTACTGACACTCACAACCACTTCAGGGTCCGTGCCCTGCGGGATGCTCTGCAACGCATTTTTCACAAGGTTATGTACGATACGCGACCACTGCTCCGTATCGACTTTGACACGCACCGGTCCAGAGACCATACAACTCACACCTCGGTCGGCATACAAGCCTACTGCTCGGTTCGTGAGGTAGGCAACATCCGCCTCCTCCAGCACCAGTCCGGGCATTTGCGCAAAACGTGAAAACGCCTCAGCGATGTGGGTCAGCGACTCCACTTCCTCGAGCAGGTGCGAGGCCATCTCTTGCAATTCCGCCTTATCCTGCTCACGCTCCATCATCTGCAACGTCAACTTCATCGGGGTCAGCGGATTCTTAATCTCATGCGCAACTTGCTGCGCCATTTCTTTCCAAGCACTTTCCCGTTCACTCTGCGCCAATTCAACCGCGGTCCGCTCCAGCTTCTCCACCATGACATTGTATTCTTGAATCAGCTCCCCGATCTCATCATTCCGTTTCCAAGTCAGTTTCTCGTTCGATCCATTAATCCGCACTTTTTTAAGCTGGTCAATGACCAAACGCATGTTCCTCGAAATATAATCGGACAAGACAAAAGCGAACGCCGTACCAAACAAAAACAGCACGACATACAGCAACACCAGCTGTTCCAAAAACTCTACATCTTCGTCTGGAATCGCCGTGTCATCAATCCGGTAAGGAACCCTCACGACCAATTCCACCTGATTGTTGTATCCTAAAATCTCGCTTGTAGCAATCAAAAAATCGTCCTCTCTGCTCAACGCGCGACCCTTCGCTTCTGACGACTCCGCATACCTCCTCAACAGCCTTGGAAACAGCGCCGACTCGTCCGAATACAAGGAGCTAGCCGCGATCAATAGTCCCGACGGATGGTAAATGCCCACATCCAGCTTATGAATCGAGCTGATCTCCGCCAGCTTACCGCCGAGTGCACCTTTCCATTGCCAAGGCGTATAGCCCTTGCCCTGTTCACTTCCCGTAAAATAATCGATGTGACTTAGGATCGCCTGCTCCTTACGCTCTAAACGCTCCTTGTGATAGTCCTTGTTCTCCGCTCGAAAATGGTACAGACTGAACATCCCTGTCAGCACAAAGGCCACGACAAGGATCATCATCATGAATAAAAACGTACGAACGCGTAGGGTTAAAAAAGACATGTTCCGAAGTTACTTCTTTGAGCGCTTCGGACAAAAGGCTCTAACCGCCTATTTCTTTAAGATTTATGCAAACTTTTCGCGCAGTGGCTTGGTGGGAATGATCACTTTTCCGCCCAATTTTGTACTGCGTACTTCGCCAGACTTCAACAAACGCTGAGCCGTAGCACGCGAGATTTCAAACAGTTCCATAAGCTCGTTCACGCTTATGAACTCCTTTTCGAGTAATTCCGATTGGTGCATTGTATTGGTTTTTAGTTATGGTTAAGTGAATGTAACCAATGCACGCTTATTCTCAAAAAGAGACTATCAATTTGTCTCGATTGATACCAAAAAAACCCGCTCTTTTGAGCGGGTTTTTCTATTTCAAACAAAGCTAAAAGACCCTTATCCGGCTAATGCGTCTGCACCACCGACGATCTCTAAGATCTCGTTTGTAATGGCAGCTTGACGTGCTTTATTGTATTCTAGTTTAAGATCGCCTTGAAGCTCTTTCGCGTTATCCGTCGCCTTGTGCATAGCAGTCATACGCGCACCGTGCTCCGAAGCATTTGCATCCAGCAACGCAGCAAACAACTGTGTCTTCAACGAAGTAGGAATCAAATCTTCAAGAATCTCTTCTTTTGAAGGCTCGTAGATGTACTCTATAGTGTCTACAGGACCTTCTTCTTCCCCTGACATGGCAATAGGGAGGAACTGTTCTGCAGTAGGCTCTTGTACCGCCGCGTTCTTAAACGCATTGTATACGACAACTACCTTATCGTACTCTCCAGCTAAATAACCGGCCATCAGACCTTCAGCGTATGCCGCTGCACTTTCGAAAGAAATGTTGTCCCACAACTCGATGTTGCCGTCCACTTTTCTATCGTCGTATTTAAATGCTTCACCAGACTTCTTACCTACCGTAGCAATAGTGATGTCCTCACCACTCTCTTCGATATAAAGCTTCGCTTTTTTTACAACGCTAGAGTTAAAACCACCACAAAGACCACGATTCGAGCTGATCACTACTAAACGGGTTTTGTTGCCTTCTCGCTCTTCGCCGAATGCATTTTCACTAGCATCCAACGTACTTGAAGCCTTTTGCAAGATTTCAGTAAGCTTCGATGCGTATGGACGCATTTGAACGATAGCGTTTTGAGCTTTCTTCAACTTCGCAGCACTCACCATCTTCATTGCTGAAGTGATCTTCATCGTGCTACCGATCGAAGTAATTCTGTTTCTTAGCTCTTTTAGATTCGCCATAGTGCGTGTATTACATCCAGGTGCCCAAAGACACCTGGATTATAGTAGTATTAAGCTTCGTAGTTTGGCAAAACTTCAGCAATAGATGCTTCGATCGCTGAGATCTCTGCGTCTGTCCACTTGCCAGCTGCGATGCTGTCGAGTGCTGCTTTTTGATTTGCTTCCATGTATTCGATAAGTGCCAATTCGAAGGCTTTTACCTGATTCACAGGAACCTTGTTCAGCTTACCTTTTGTACCTACGTAGATGATCGCTACCTGGTGAGCAACGCTCATCGGTGCATTCACACCTTGCTTCAAGATCTCTACGTTACGCTCACCTTTGTTGATCACCGACATGGTCGCTGCATCAAGGTCAGAACCGAACTTAGCAAATGCTTCTAGCTCGCGGTATTGCGCTTGATCCAGCTTCAATGTACCCGATACTTTCTTCATCGGCTTGATCTGAGCAGAACCCCCTACACGAGATACAGAGATGCCCACGTTAATCGCAGGACGTACACCCGAGTTAAAGAGATCAGCTTCCAAGAAGATCTGTCCGTCAGTAATCGAAATTACGTTCGTAGGAATGTAAGCAGATACATCACCTGCTTGCGTTTCGATGATAGGAAGTGCAGTCAAAGAACCGCCACCTTTTACTTTGCCTTTCAAAGACTCAGGAAGATCATTCATCTGAGATGCGATCGTATCGTCTGCAATCACTTTTGCAGCACGCTCCAATAATCTTGAGTGCAAGTAGAATACATCACCTGGGTAAGCCTCGCGACCCGGAGGACGACGTAGCAATAGTGAAACTTCACGGTAAGCAACCGCTTGCTTAGAAAGGTCATCATAGATGATCAAACCTGGACGACCTGTATCGCGGAAGAACTCACCGATCGCTGCACCAGCGAATGGCGCGTAGAACTGCATCGGTGCAGGGTCAGAAGCGTTTGCTGCAACAATAGTCGTGTACTGCATCGCCCCAGCGTCTTCCAACGTCTTAGCTATACCAGCAACGGTTGAACCTTTCTGACCTACAGCAACGTAGATACAGTATACAGGCTCACCTTTGTCGAAGAATTCCTTCTGATTAATAATAGTATCAATCGCCACGGTAGTTTTACCTGTCTGGCGGTCACCGATGATCAACTCACGCTGACCACGGCCGATAGGAATCATAGCATCGATAGATTTGATACCGGTTTGCATCGGCTCGTTCACCGGCTGACGGAAGATTACCCCTGGTGCTTTACGCTCTAGTGGCATCTCGAAAGTTTCACCCTGGATCGGGCCTTTACCGTCGATCGGTGTACCTAACGTATCTACAACACGTCCAACCATACCTTCACCTACGTTGATAGATGCGATAGTGTTTGTACGCTTTACGGTAGATCCCTCTTTAATGTCATTAGACGGTGCAAGCAATACGATACCTACGTTGTCTTCTTCAAGGTTCAAAACGATACCTTTCTGACCGCTTTCAAACTCGACCAATTCCCCTGACTGAGCGTTAGCGAGGCCGTATGCGCGAGCGATACCATCACCCACTTCCAATACTGTACCTACCTCTTGAAGGTCTGCACCCTCTGCCATTCCAGAGAGCTGTTGTTTTAGAATTGCTGAAATTTCAGCTGGATTTACTTCTGCCATGATCCTTTATATTAAGGTCTTTGTTTTCTTAAAGTTTCGATTCGTAGGCATGGTCTACAAGCGCATTTCTCATCGCTCTCAACTTACCTGAAATCGTGTTGTCTAGTTGGTATCCACCGACTTTGAGCTTCATACCACCGATCGTTGCCGCATCTACCACTTCGCTCAACTGGATGTCTTTACCAATCTGCGCTTTGAGTGTTGCTACCAACTTCGTTTTATCCGCATCTATAAGCGCCACAGCGGTCGTTACTTCTGCTTTAATGATACCCTTGTGCTCCAAAACGTCGCTTTCGAACTTGTCGCAAATGCCGACTAAGACATTCTCGCGCTTGTTCTTTACGAGTAAGGCCACGAAGCCTTCAAACAAAGGTGAAAATGCACCTTCGAAGACTGCTTTGAGTACCGCTTGTTTTTTATCTGCTTTCACTACTGGGCTCTTCAAAAGCAACGCGAAGTCGTTTGACCCGAGGATGGTGCTTTTAAGTAGGGCCACGTCCGCGCTTACCTTCTCTAGTTCGTTGTTTTCAACGGCTAGTTCTAGAAGCGCTTTACTGTAGCGAGAGGCAACTCTTGGATAATTCATATCCTAATTCTTAGTTGAATTTTACTTCGTCGATCATCTTACCGATCATCTCTGCTTGCTTGTTCTCTGCACTAAGCTCTTGGCCTAATACTTTCTCAGCTACCTCGATGCTCAATACAGCAGCTTGGTTTTTGAGTTCAGCAACAGCAGCCGCTTTCTCAGCTTCGATCGCCGCTTTGGCAGAAGTTACAGCTTTTTCTGCCTCAGCAGATGCTGCATCTTTAGCGTCGCTAACGATTTTGTTTTTCATCTCACGTGCCTCTTTCAAGATGCGCTCGCGTTCTTCACGTGCTTCTTTTAAGATGGCTTCGTTGTCCGCTTGAAGAGACTTCATTTCATCGCGAGCACGCTCTGCGGCCTTCAATGCTTCCTCAATGCTGGCTTCGCGCTCATTGACCATTTTCAAAATTGGCTTCCAAGCAAACTTACCGAGCAAGAATACAAGGAGAAGGAACGTAACTAACGTCCAAAAAATGAGCCCTAAATCTGGAGTAACTAACGACATTATATGCTGTGTTTAATCTGTTGTAGTTTAAAAAGTAGCCCGCCGGCAATCCCGACTTGGGCTACTTTGAAAGGGAATGATTATAGACCCAACAACGCTACTACAATACCGAATAGACCGGCACCTTCAATAAGTGCTGCTGCGATAATCATTGCAGTTTGAATCTTACCAGAAGCTTCCGGCTGACGAGCGATACCTTCCATTGCAGAACCACCTACACGGCCAATTCCCAATGCTACACCCAATACTGCCAATCCTGCTCCTAGAGCTGCGATACTACCTACCATTTTACTATATCTTTAAATTAAACAATGGTTCTTATTTAGTGGTGGTCGTGTTCTTCAACCGCTTGGCCGATGAACAACGCCGTCAACAGGGCAAAAATGTATGCCTGGAGGAAAGCCACCAATACTTTAATTACATAAATAAACAAGGTCAAACCTACTGCTGCTGGAGCGATAGCGAGTGACTTGAAAATAAAGGTCAATGAGATCAACGACAAGATCACAATGTGACCTGCAGTCATGTTCGCAAACAAACGAATCATTAAAGCGAACGGCTTGGTCAATACACCCACGAGCTCGATCGGAGCAAGCATGATACGTACCCAAACTGGAACACCTGGCATCCACAAGATGTGCAACCAGTAATCTTTCTTACCGTTTACGTTAACGATGATCAGCGTCAAAAACGCAAGTGTCATAGTGAACGCAATATTACCTGTAAGGTTGGCACCGCCCGGGAATAAACCTAAGATGTTATTGATCCAAATGAAGAAGAACAACGTCAATAAATAAGGAGTGAAGCGCTGGTAATCTTTTTTACCAATGTTCTGAAGTGCGATCTCATCGCGAACGAAAACCACGAGTGGCTCGATGAAGCTGGCCTTACCACGTGGCACACCGTTGTCGTACTTGCGCGTTACACCTAGGAACAATAGCAACATAATCACTGCACCGAGGAGCATGTTGATTACGTTTTTAGTGATGCTCAAATCAAGCGTAGGCTTTGCGTTTAAAACCTCGTGTTCTTCGCCGTACTCTACATAAGCACCGTGATGCTCGTGTTCTGAAGCCAAGTAAATATGATCGTGTACTTTCACGAAACGGTCACCGTTCCCAGCGTCATACACTACTTCACCATTGTCATTGTGGTGGAATACTGAACTAGAGAACATGCTTGCACCATTGTCTGTGTAAACGATGATGGGAAGTGCGAGTGAATACGGGTGGCCATCAATGTCGAAAAAGTGCCATTCGTGAGAATCAGAAATGTGGTGCATGATTAGATCCGTAATGTTGATCTCATCATCTGAAGAAGCTTCTTCTGCGTGACCCTCAGAAGCCTGCGCAGCTTCGTGGCCGTGGTCTTCGTGCATTTCTACAGCATGTGCCTCGTGGCCATGGTCTTCCGTAGTAGCGTGGGTTTCTTCCGTAGTCGTGGAATGCTCGCCATGGTCTGCATGGTCTTGAGCGTTAAGCTGAGCTGCAGACAATAGGAGAACTATTGCTGAAGCATAACGTGCGAAGGATTTGAACATGTGGGTCATTTCTGTGCCGTAAAATCCGTGCAAATGTAGGGCCTTATGCACCTAACGACAAACCCCCGTTCGCTTAAATACTATATTTATTACAATTATTTGTCTTTCAAGGCTTTGATGGCCTGAAAAGTCTCAAATACGAGCGTTATTAAGAGGGGTAAAAGAAGGCCCAAAGCCGCGGGTTTTGTCACATTTAACTCCGCACGATGAAGCAATACGGGCAATAGCGCTATCAAAAACAAGAACATCCGAAGGGTGGAGAGTACCAAGAACACCATGCCCGGCTCTTGTTTTTTGGCCACCGGAAGCTGTTTCAGCCCCTCGGAAATGGCATACAGCACGCCTGCGATGATATAGTACATGGCGACTTTCGACGGCTGTGCACTGTAAAAGCCTTGAGCAACACCTGCTAGAGCGAACACTGCTATAAAAAGAAACGCGTTTTTGAACGTATGCATTAAAGGAAGTCTTTGAGCGCAAGGTAAAGACCTGAAAACACGCCCAGTAGTGAGAAAATAATGGTGTATAGCAACGCGTCTTCACCATCAAGGTACCGACCTAAAAGCACGCCCAAAATAATAGGGGCGGCCATCTGAAAGGCCAGCCCAGAATAGCGAATGAAAGGATTAGGCTGTTTGGACACCCTTGCCTTCTTTCTCAGAGATTTTGTGCATCACCGCGCCCATCGAAACCGTACCGTTCAGTTCAGCGCCTGGCTCTACGCTCAGCTTTTCGGTGTGTACTTTTCCGTCCACTTTCGCTGTTGTAGCAAGCGCTAAAGTTTGAGCCACTTTTAAGGTGCCGGACAGAGATCCCGCAACGGCAGCGTTTTTACATTCCACATCGCCTTCGATCGCACCTTGCTCACCCACAACGAGCTTGCCGCTTACCTTCATGTTTCCGGTGATTTTACCGTCCACTCGAATATCGCCGTCTGTGGTAACATCCCCGACAATAGCTGTTCCGATCAGGATGCGGTTCGAGGCTTGTGCTTGCTCTGGGTTTTTCTTTGAAGAGGATATCATGGTGCGTTGAAATATTGAATGTATTCTTTTAAAACCTTGTCTCTGTAGACTTTGCCAAAGTTCGGATTATTTATGTAAAACACCGCACTTGTGGCTGAAGGATAAAATTGGTGCAAACTTGTGCCCAATTCTGAAAAGGTCGTTTTGTATACCTCAGCCTTGGCTTTCGAGCGCAAACCACTGACAATAACCAGCTGGGTGTTCTGGTCGTAGAAAATGTTTTGGATGCGCAAATTGTCAAACTTGAAGTGCTCTTTATTAAAGTCCGCGAGTGCATTTCTGAGCTCATTAATTTTTGCGTTTTCAGCGGGCAACGCAATAATGAATTTGTGCGGCGCATTGGCCTGATCTGCAAACTCCACCTGACGCACCTTCGTGTCTCCTTTGCCTTTGACATCTGCCGGATCTTGTCCCTTTTCACTCACATCCACAAGCATGCTTAAGATCTGAGCCGCTCGCGTCGCTTCCTCTGTGCCCTTAAAGTCATTCACGACCACTTGCAGCTGTGCGATAGTCGCGTCCGTATCTTCTTTTGTACCGACGATGTAGGCTTGCAGCAGCGCCGCTTTGGCCCGCAGCACGCTCTTTGGGTACGTATTCAAAAAGGCCGTCAAGGCGCGTTGTGCGCTGCGAAGATTACCGCTGTTGTACTGGTCAAAAGCAAGGTCGTAAGCGGCTTGTTCCGCTGCAGGAATTTCCGGGCCTTGCGCATCACCACGTAGCAGTGCAGCGTAGGGACTGTTTGGGAATTGGTCCAAAAGAGTCGTGCGGGAAAGCGCCATTTTCTCCTGTTCACCAAGCGCCGTGAATAGCAAATATTGCCCGTACCAAACTTTAGGCGCGACGCTGGCTAACCCTGAAAAATCGGCCATAAATGCGTCCCATTCCCGCTCGGCAGAAGCAGCGTCGTTGAGACCGTCTTTGTACAAGAAACCGACCTCAGCACGTGCCTGAGCTTCCGCTAACTCGCTTGCAGCAAAAGCCTCGTCATCCCCGAGGAGTCGGGCCATGTAGTAGTCGACGCTGTTTTCATCGGTCGGCAAAACTACCGGAGCAGCGGTGGTGGAATCGGTCTTGTCGGCACCCTCTTCTTCTGCGAGTTCGCCAAAACCTTGGAAGGGTTTCTCCGTCGTACGCCAGTGGTCCTCTAATTTGCGGTCGCCCCACTTGCGCTTAAAGGCAGAGACGCCCTTAGCACGAACACTAGGGTTGTAAAAGTACCACTGCCCGGAGCCCTGTGATGCGGTAGGTCCTGCGTCGGCGAGTAGCGCGTTGTTCGCTGCATTCATTGCGGCAATCTCGGCCAAGCGAGCGGCCTCAGCTTCGCGCAGTTTTTTCGCTTCGATGTACGACTCGAATTTTTCGCGCAACGCAGCCTCACTCTGACCGTACATGCCTTGCAAACTGTCCTGCAATGCGATGGTGTTGAGGTGGCCCACGAGCTCATTCAGCACTTCCGTCCGACGTTGCAAAGTATCCAGCCCAGGATAATTCGCCGGCAAGGCGGTAATGGCACTGTCATAATACGCCTGGGCATTGACAAACTCTTTAAAGTCAAACGCTACCGTCGCTAAGCTCAAATAACTCTTCCCTTTTTGACGCGGATTGTCCACGGATGAGGATATGCTTTCTCGAAGCAAACGTTCCGCTTCCGGATACTCTTCTAAATCCAAGCGTTTCAAGGCCCACACGTAATAGATCTGATCGCGGTACGAGATATTTTTATCGTCGCGCAACATTTTGTTGAGCTGTTTTTCGATCACAGCAATGTCTTCCATATACACATCGAAATTTTCCGCCCGTTTGATCTGCGCAGAAAAAGTGATGTCGTAGTCGTTTGGATGCAAATCGAGCACTTGCTGATACGCGAGCGCACTTTCATACCCCATACCCTGCTTGGCATAGAGCTGCGCATTAATGTAGGTGAGGAGTACTTTCTGAGATTTAGACTTCGCATTTGTTGCGGCCAATTCTACCCACTCCTGCGCCTCCTTAATACGCCCTTCACTCAAATGGTAATAGGCATAGCCTTTCTGTGCGGCAAACAACTGGTCTCTGGGTAATCTTTTCGTGTAGACGTCATCGAGGAGCGCTTCCGCTGAGAAACCGTTGCCCATCCGAATGTGGGTTTGCGCAGCCAGCAGCTTCGCCCAAAACACCTCTTCTCTGGCAATCTCGAGCCCATCGAACTGATCCGCGATATAGCTGGTCGCTTCGAGCGATTGGATCAGCTCGTGCTTATAAAACCTGCTGCGTGCGATCAGTAAATAAGCCTTGATCACATAGTCGTTCTTCTGCTTGCCACTGAACACCATGCTGTGTCCCTTGATAACCTTAGCGCTCTTTTCCAGCGCACGATCCATGGCGGCGAACAGGGAGGGGGCTTGCGATTCGTTGGGCCAATAGTAGAGTGGGAGGGTTTTTTCAAAATCGTAGGTCTGCGTCGCTTGGAAATTGGCCACGGCTTCGTCATACGATTCTAGGCCATTGAAATATGCATTAAAATGTGCCGTCAATTTATGGTACTCTCTATTCACCCACTTGTCTTTGGTCGTCGAACAACCTGTGAGCAAGAGCAGGCAAAAAGCCAAAAGCGCAGCAAACGATTTATTTTGCATAGAAGTAATAACGCGTTAAAATTATTTTATTTCATCGCCCTGAAGAAATCCTTAACACGATATTTGCAATAGTTATGGCAAAGGACCCACAAAAAACGACCCGCGTTCAACGCTGGCGGAACAAATTTCGCTTTGTTATCCTCAACGACGACACGTTTGAGGAGCTATTAACGTTGAAGCTATCTCCGTTAAATATTTTTGTGTTTTCCGTCCTGACCATCACCGTAACCATCGCGCTGACCACCACATTGATCGCGTTTACCCCCTTGAAGGAATTGATTCCCGGGTATGCATCCTCTAAACTACGTCGTGAAGCCATCGAACTGGCCTTGACCACAGACAGCTTAGAGCTTGCCCTCGAGCAAAACGAAAAATACCTCGAAGGCATCCAGCGCATCCTTCAGGGCGAAATCATCGACACGGTGCTCTTGGAGCTTTCAGAAGACACCACATCAACTCCTGAGACCGTTCAGCTTTCCAATCCGTCGTCTCAAGACAGCGCATTTCGCGAGTGGGTAGAAGAAGAAAATGCCTTTACCCTAAACTCACGCATTCCCAACCTGGACATTCCGCAGCTGATCTCGCCACTTGAAGGCGTGGTTACCTCTGGCTACGACAAAACCATGGATCACTTTGCCGTGGACATCGCAGCGGCGAACAATACACCGATCAAATCGTGCTACGAAGGCACCGTCGTTTTTGCAGATTGGACCAGTGAGACCGGACACATCATCATCATTCAGCACGAAAACAACCTGCTCAGCGCTTACAAGCACAACAGTGCATTACTCAAAGAAGTAGGGGAGTTTGTGCGCAGTGGAGAGGCCATTGCCATCATTGGCAACTCTGGAGAAAGCTCCACCGGGCCACACTTGCACTTTGAACTTTGGTTTGAAGGCGCGGCGATCAACCCGCAAGATTTCATCAAGCTCTAGCTCTTACAAGCTGCTTTCGTAACCGACGTCCGGAGGAAGATTTTTCTTCTTACTCTCGTTCACCGCCAAAGCATCACACCGCTCATTCTGCGGATGATTGTTGTGGCCTTTTACCCACTGAAAAATAGGTTTGTACTTGCGTAGGAGCGGAATCATATCGCGCCACAGATCCGGGTTTTTCTTGTCCTTGAACCCTTTCTTGATCCAATTCTCCAACCAGCCCTTATTCACCGCATCCACCACATACTTACTGTCGCTCACTACCACCACTTGAACTTCGGTGCTTTTTAGCTCACGCAAGCCTTTGATGACCGCAAGCAGCTCCATTCTATTGTTGGTCGTTCTGCGGAATCCGCCACTCAGCTCCTTACGGTGGCCAGCGCTACTCTCTAAAACCACACCGTATCCACCGGGTCCGGGGTTTCCACTCGCTGCGCCGTCTGTATATATAGTTACTCTCACTGGTTCAGGGTCATGTGTTCGATCCAACCTTCTACAGTCGGTCCATAAAAATCCAATTCCAATTCACGCACCTTCGCTTCTATGCTACCGGGATCTTCCCCAGCATCAATCTCAACGGTGAATTGGGCCAAAACAGCACCTTCATCATAGTGCTCGTTCACTAAATGAATCGTGATGCCCGACTGTGTTTCTCCCGCCTCACTAACGGCACGATGCACATGCTTCCCGTACATCCCCTTGCCCCCAAACTTAGGGAGAAGGGCCGGGTGAATATTCAACATACGTCCTTGAAACGCACGCGTCCACTCCGCAGGAATTATTCTAAGGTATCCAGCTAGCAAAACCACGTCCGCTTTTTGAACTAAAACCGACAGAGTTTGTTGTAGCTCGGTCTTTGCGTCAAACACCAAAGTCTCCACATTTTGCGCTTCAGCACGCGGAATTACGCCTGCTTTTGGGTTGTTCGTTGCAATAAGTTTTACACAAGCCAAGTCACTTTCGCGAAAAAACTCAACAAGTCGCTCCGCATTAGTCCCTGATCCTGAGGCTAGTATAGCTATTCTTAACATGAAATATCGTACCTTGAGTCGGCAAATTTAACCCCTTCCTCGAGCAGTAGGGGATATCTAAAGTTTTATTTTCTTTGTTCTTGATTATTAAAACAAACTAATCATGTCTGACATTTCAGCAAAAGTTACAGCAATCATCGTTGACAAACTAGGAGTTGACGAAAACGAAGTAAACACAGAAGCGAGCTTCACTAACGACCTTGGTGCAGACTCTCTTGACACTGTGGAATTGATTATGGAATTCGAAAAAGAGTTCGATATTCAAATCCCAGACGATCAAGCAGAGAACATCGGAACTGTAGGTCAAGCTATCTCGTACATCGAAGAAGCTAAAGCATAAGTAAACGTCTTTTTATGAGCCTTAAACGCGTAGTTGTTACCGGACTAGGTGCTCTCACTCCTGTGGGAAACACCGCCGAGGAAACTTGGAAAAACCTCCTCGCTGGGGTCTCCGGAGCGGGACCTATTACGAGGTTTGATTCATCAAAGTTCAAAACGCACTTCGCGTGTGAGGTAAAAGACTTTAATCCCAACGACCTGCTCGACCGCAAGGAAGCACGTCGTATGGATCGATTTACACAATTCGGAGTGGTAGTGGCCGACGAGGCCATTGCCGATTCCGGGTTGGATTTAGAACAAGAAAATCTCGACCGTATCGGAGTCATTTGGGGCTCGGGTATCGGTGGTATCGACACTTTCTTCGACCAAGTAAAAGGGTTTGTAGACAACGATCTTACTCCGCGTTTCAATCCTTTCTTGATCCCGATGATGATCTCTGATATCACTCCTGGTCGTATCTCCATGAAGCACGGATTGCGCGGACCAAACTACACTACCGTTAGTGCCTGCGCCTCTTCTACAAATGCACTGATCGACTCCTTTAACCTTATCCGTCTTGGAAAGTGTGACGTTGTCGTGACCGGAGGTTCCGAAGCAGCCATCAACCCTGTCGGAATGGGTGGTTTCAATGCTATGAATGCATTGTCTACACGCAACGACGATCCTAAAACCGCATCTCGTCCATTCGACGCAGACCGCGAAGGGTTCGTGATGGGAGAAGGCGGCGCTGGTATCATCTTAGAAGAGTACGAGCACGCGAAAGCGCGCGGCGCAAAAATCTACGCAGAAATGGTGGGCGGTGGCCTCAGCGCTGATGCACATCACCTCACAGCACCACACCCGGAAGGGCTCGGCGCGAGAAACGTGATGGCGAACGCAATCGAAGACGCAAACATGAAACCCGAAGACTTAGACTACGTGAACGTTCACGGAACCTCTACGCCTCTAGGTGACATCGCAGAAACGAAAGCAATCCAGCAAGTCTTTGGCGAGCACGCTTATAACATCAACATCTCATCAACCAAGAGTATGACTGGCCACCTTTTAGGTGCAGCAGGTGCTGTAGAAGCGATGGCGGCGATCATGTCTATTCACACGAACATGATTCCTCCGACGATCAACCACTTCACGGACGATGAAAATTTAGATCCAAAACTCAACTTTACTTTCCATTCGGCTCAGGAGAGAGAAGTACGCGCGGCATTAAGTAACACCTTCGGTTTTGGTGGACACAATGCTTCTGTACTTTTCAAGAAAGCCGAATAATGCCAGAAAAGTCCAGTATTTTAAGTCTATTTACGCGCTCTGAGTTTCAGAAAGAGATCAAGAGCTTGACCGGATATTGGCCGAAAGACGACGCATTATACAAGCTCGCTTTACGACATTCTAGTGCATTTCCTTTTCGCAAGAAAAAGGGAGAGCGCAACAATGAGCGTTTGGAATACCTAGGTGACGCCGTGATTGACCTGGTCGTTGCTGAAGCGCTGTTCTACCGTTTTCCAAAAGAAGACGAAGGGCACCTTACGAAACTGCGCAGTAAAATGGTCTCCCGCAACAACCTCAACCGCGTTGCCGACGAGCTTGGTCTACCTAATCTTTTGGTAGCGAACTTGAAAGGGAACCAAAGCGAAAGCATCTATGGCGATGCCCTTGAAGCGCTAGTAGGAGCCTTATACATCGATCTGGGTCTCATCAAAACCCAGCTCTTTGTCATGAGCAGCATTGTTGAGCCTTTTCTTTCAGATAAGGAGTTGCTTGAAACCATGCACAACTACAAAAGCGAGGTCATCGAGTACTTTCAAGGAAAGAAAACCAGCTTTCGGTTTGAACAGCTGGATCGTATGGGAGAACAGCACAATGCCACTTTCGTAATGGGTCTGTTTGTAGGCGAAGAGCTTGTCGCTAAAGGAGAAGGCCCCTCAAAAAAGAAAGGGGAGGAGGCAGCAGCTAAAGACTACTACACCAAAAACGTAGCAGCACATGGCTAAAACCAGGCACATCAACGCTTTAAACGGCGTAAAAATGAATTTCAGTACCGTTGGGGTACGTACAGGTCTGAAGGACTATGAGCTTGCGTATTGGCTCAATGTGCACTACCAGCTGAACTTTGTTTGCCGAGAAAAACCCATCGATACGTGGGAGGAAAAAGCCGTTTGGGAATACAACGTTTTCGATGGAAGCGACTCGAACGGAGAACACCTCTGTTTAGTAATGAATATAAGCTCCGGCGCACAGCTGGAAGAAAGCGGAGGGTGGAGCCTTTTCGAGAGTATGCCGGAAAAGCATCTTTTACCTTCTGTTAAACACTGGGACTACGTTATTATGGCGGAAAATTCGGATTTTGCATTCGATTTGGAACACGCCCTAAAGCGCAATGACCGGATAACTACTGCCCAATATTTTGAGGCACACACACAACTAACGCAACAAGAAACACATCTTTTATATGAGATCAGAAACATCTAACAACACGAAAATAGTTGCAACCCTCGGTCCTGCTTCATGGCACAAAGAAGTCTTAAAGGAAATGATCGCCGCGGGAGTGAATGTTTTCCGCGTGAACTTTTCGCACGGCGATCACGAAACGCACCGTCGTACCATCCAATTGATCAAATCAATCAACGAGGAGTACAACCATAAAATTGCCATTCTAGCGGATCTTCAAGGACCTAAACTACGCATCGGTGATGTGGAGGAAGGTGCTGAAATTCACCCAGGCGATACACTGACCTTCACCACGAACAAAGTCGAGGGTACTTCAGAGTTGGTATACATGAACTACGCACAGTTTCCTAAAGACGTAAACGCTGGAGAGCGTATTCTTCTTGACGACGGAAAACTCATGTGTGAGGTCGTGGAGACGAACAAAGAAGACACCGTAGTTACACGCGTGATTCAGGGTGGTCCTTTGAAAAGTAAAAAAGGAGTCAACCTCCCGAACACCAAGGTGAGTCTTCCGTGTTTGACTAAAAAAGACCTTGAAGACGTTGTTGTCGCCATGGAAGAAGGCGTAGAATGGATCGGCTTGAGCTTCGTTCGCGACGCGCAAGACGTGAAAGAGCTTCGCGGAATCATCCAAGAGTTCGGCAGCTACGCTAAAATCGTTTCGAAGATCGAAAAGCCAGAGGCTGTAGTGGATATCGACAACATCATCGACGCAACAGATGCGATCATGGTTGCCCGTGGTGATCTCGGTGTTGAAATTCCTTATTCTTCTGTACCTATGGTTCAGAAAATGATTGTTGAGAAATGTCACACGAAAGCAAAGCCTTGTATCATCGCTACACAAATGATGGAGAGCATGATCGAAAGCCAAAGCCCTACACGTGCTGAGGTAAACGATGTCGCAAACTCTGTATGTGACGGTGCTGATGCAGTAATGCTTTCGGGAGAAACTTCGGTTGGTAAGTGGCCTGTAAAGGTGGTAGAAACCATGGCAAGTATTGTGGCACATGTAGAGTCTACTTTTGACGTGAAGCCGCTGGTAGACAACCCGCCTTCGATCAAGAATGAGCGTTACATCACTAAAACCATCTGTTATAATGCTGCGAAGATTGCGGACCAAGTAGGCGCTGCAGCCATTCTAACCATGACGTTCTCTGGATACACTGCACTAAAAATTGCAGGACACCGTCCTAAGACAAAGATTATCGTTTTCACTGCAAACCGTCAAATCATGAACCAGATGTCCCTAGTATGGGGAGTAGAAGCATTCTACTATGACGGCATGGAAAGTACGGACGCAAGCTTCGATGACATCCAGTCAATCTTGAAAGAGAGCAACGTAGTAGCCTCAGGAGATCTCGTGGTAAAGATTGCTTCAATGCCAATCCAAGAGCGCGGGTTTACCAACATGTTAAAGATTTCAGCAATCAGCTAAGTCTGTAATAACACAACACTCACGTGTTCATACTAAAAAGAGGCCTCCAGTGTTGGGGGCTTCTTTATTTTTAAGGATATGAAAGACCTCGTTAATCATCAATGGACCGAGTACAATGACAAGCTCACCGTTCGCTACGAATTCCCAACGTTTTCGTCAGCGATAGCCTTTGTCGTTGCAGTGGGTAGGGTGGCAGAATTGGCACAGCATCACCCAGAAATTCATATCAATTACTGCAGTGTAGAACTTAGCGTATGTACGTTAGACGAAGGGTCGGTAGTGACCACTAAAGATTACGAACTTGCGCGCGAGATAGACCGCATGTACGTACCGTATAGCCGTCTTAAAGGGTTCAATTAATGCCGTGAATCAAGCAGCGCGTAATTAGAGCCCTGTTTTGAATTGTTCCAAGAAACGTACGTCGTTCTCTGTGAACAAACGAATGTCCGGAATCTGGTAGCGATTCATCGCGATACGCTCAATCCCCATACCGAAAGCATATCCGGTGTACACCTCAGGATCGATGCCGCTCGCTCTAAGGACGTTTGGATCCACCATGCCACAACCCATCACCTCGAGCCATCCTGTGCCCTTAGTGATCTTGTAATCGATCTCGTTTTCTAAGCCCCAGTACACATCTACCTCAGCGCTAGGCTCGGTAAATGGAAAGTATGACGGGCGCATTCTGATTTTTGCCTTGCCAAAGAACTCTTGTGCGAAATACATGAGTACTTGCTTGAGGTCGGCAAAACTTACGTCTTTATCGATGTACAAACCTTCGATCTGGTGGAAAATACAGTGGCTACGTGCACTGATCGCTTCATTTCTAAACACGCGTCCCGGGCTGATCGTACGGATGGGAGGCTGGTTGTTCTCCATCGCACGAACCTGAACACTCGAGGTATGGGTACGCAGTGCCCAATCCGGATGGCGCTGAACAAAGAACGTGTCCTGCATATCACGGGCCGGGTGCTCTTCAGGAAAATTGAGTGCGGTAAAGTTGTGCCAATCGTCTTCTATTTCAGGACCTGTACTTACGTTAAATCCGATGCGCTTGAAGATATCTACTATCTCGTCTTTGATGGCATTAATCGGGTGTATTGCCCCAAAGTCAGCAGACAAACCTGGACGCGTAATATCGCCGTTCGCGCCAGAAATAGCTTCACTTTCAAAACCTTCGATCGCCGTTTTGTGCTTTTCCTCAGCGAGTTGTTTCAACGTGTTCAACGCTGCACCAAATGCCTTTTTTTCTTCAGCAGGAACCTCACGAAAAGCTTTGAACAGCTCCTGAATGGTACCTTTTTTGCTGAGGTATTGCAGTCTAAACTGTTCTGCCTCTTCCTTGTTATGGAGTGTAACAGCCTCTATTTCAGTGTGGAGATGTTGAACTTTTTCGAGCATAACTGCCTAGTCTATTACGATTGCTTTGTTGTAGATTAGCGCGAAATTACTGAATTCCAAGCATGAAACGTCTACTTCTTTTACTTCTCGTTGGATTATCCTTCTCCTCTTGCGAAGAGGATGTGACCGAATACTTTGTCAAAGTCAAGGTAACCAATGAAGACGGAGTGCCTATTCAAAATGCGAACGTGAAGATGTTCGCACCCGTTCAAAACTCTACAGAATGGTACAACCAGACCAACAGTGCCGGTGAAGTGGTCTTCCGCTCAGGGTTCGAAGCGTATTACGATCTAAAGGCTTGGAAGCTCGTGTACGAGGGGTGTAACTACGTTCGTTTGGTTCGAGGAGAGACAATTGATGTAAATGTTGTAATTTACCCCATCGGAGATCCTATTAACGGTTGTACATACTAAATGAAGAAGATTCTAGCCCTTACTGCGTTGTGCCTTTTGGTACTTACGGGATGTCGCATCGACAGCCCCACGTATAAATTCAAGATTAAAGTAACCAACCCAGATGGCGTTGCAATCCAAAACGTGATTGTAGAAGCCTCTGTAGATGTACCGGGACACCGCGAAGAGGCGTTTATGGTAGATACCACAGGCTTTGACGGCATTGTTGAGTTTGAATACGACTACGAAGCTGTATTCAAGGTATTGGGTACACGCGGATACGATCCTTATACACACATCGGATGTGGCTTTGTAAAGCTCGTTGCGGATGAAGTTGTAGAAGAACGAATCATCCTATTGCCTTACGACCCGTCTGACCCGGGCTGCTAAGCAACAAATTCTATACACTCTTTTAAAACAGTGCCCTCTTACCATAGACGGCGCTGTTTTTTTTGCTCTACAGGTAGCCGTTGTCCTTGAAGTAATGTACCACGGCCTGCTTCATCAAGATGGACTGCTCTCCTGCCTTGAGCGGAGGAAGGGGTTGTAGCGCTTTGAAGTGCGGCCAGCCCTGTTCGTCACGCTTCTCAAACTCGTAGTAGCCATAAGGCTCTAGAACGGTACAGATCGCCACGTGCAACACGTTGATCTTGTCGTCCTTCTTCATTTTGATATACCCCATTTGGAGCTCTTGCGTTCCTACAAGTAATAGAACTCCATCAAGGTCGAGGTCTCCGTCGCCGGGGAATTGGTTGGAAAGTTTCTGAAGTAGGGCTTCCCAGTCTGCTTTTAATTCTGCGCTTCTCACTAATTTGTGCCTGTTATGCAAGGATTAGACCTTATTATCATTCTTTTTACCGCATTTCTTCTGATCAAAGGGGTATGGAAGGGCTTTGTCAAAGAAATCGCCGGAATCATCGCCGTAGGCCTTGCTGTGGTGCTTTCTTTCCTCTACCACAAGGACGCTGCGGAGTTTTTAGCCAACTACCTCGATGAAAAGTACACCACTGCGGTAGGCTATGTCGTCGTCTTCTTAGTCGTCTATCTGACCGTCATGCTTACGGGCAATCTGATCGACAAGATTTTAAAGACTGTATTCTTGGGCGGTATTAACCGCATTTTGGGCGGTGTATTTGGCATCGTAAAATCGGCGTTATGGTTGACCATTGCCTCATTTGCGTACCAAACAGCCTACGAAGGGATCGGGTTTCAACATCCGGATTGGATCGTTGATTCCCAATTTTATCCCTTTTTCGTAGATCTCGGTGAGATTGCGAAAAGCTACCTCACCTAAAGCTTCTTGTTTAGCTTAACGCTGCCACTCCTGGGAGTTGCTTTCCTTCCAAAAATTCGAGCATAGCACCACCGCCTGTAGAGATGTAGCTCACTTTTTCTGCGTACCCAAACTTATTTACCGCGGCAACACTATCACCACCACCAATCAAGGAGAACGCTCCATTTGCAGTGCTTTTTGCAACGGCCTCAGCAACACGCTTGGTTCCTTGTGCATAGTTTTCGAATTCGAAAACACCCATCGGTCCGTTCCAAATGATCGTCTTCGCTGTCGCAAGTGCCTCTTCAACACGAGTTACACTTTCAGGTCCGTTATCGAGTCCCATGTACCCCTCTGGAATTTCTCCGATCGGGCAAATGCGCTCTGCGGGTGTATCCGCAAAGTCTTTGGTGATAAGCGTATCTGTTGGAATCATCAAATGACAACCGTGGGCTTTCGCTTTCGCGATCAATTCCTTCGCGAGTTCCAACTTATCGTCTTCTACAAGCGATGTACCGATCTGACCACCCATCGCTTTGACGAACGTGAAACCCATTCCACCGCCGATAACAACCGTTCCGACATTCTCCACCATGTTAGTAATCACACCTATCTTTGAGCTGACTTTTGCTCCACCGATAATAGCAACGGTCGATGCCTTATCACTACCCAAAGCTTTTGAAATACTTTCAACTTCAGCGCTCATCAAGGCTCCGAAGCCTTTGTTTTCTTCTTCAAAGTATGCCGCAATTATGGCCGTCGAAGCATGCGCACGGTGCGCCGTACCGAAAGCATCATTTAAGTAAATATCACCCAGCTCAGCTAGTGCTGCTGCAAACTCACGATCGCCTGCTGTCTCTTCATTGTAGTAGCGCAAATTCTCAAGCAACACAATCTCTCCTGGACCTGCAGCTGAAATCGCATCTTTCGCAGCATCACCGATACAGTCTTCTGCGAAATGAACCTTTGCACCAGAGAGTTTTTCGAGTTCACCCACCAGTGATTGCAAGGTCAATTTTGCCACACGTTCGCCTTTCGGACGACCCAAATGACTCATAAGCACAGCTGTACCTCCACCGTCTAGCACGGTTTTGATCGTCGGCATCGCAGCCTGCATGCGTGTATTATCAGTAATCGCTAACGTATCATCCTGCGGGACATTAAAGTCTACACGAATCAGGACGTTCTTTCCAGAATAGTCGAAGGTTTTCATATATTTTTGAATCTTAATTGATGGGGCCAATTTACCACCATTTTCACTCTTCTTACTTCGCATGTTCACCATTTATAACAATCGTAACATACAGGACCAATTCCACCGCGCAGTGCAGTCCGACAAACTTCACCACGCCAACCTGATCTCCTCAGGGCCCGGCGAAGACGGACTGCCCCTCGGCCTTTACCTCGCAGCATTGCTCCTGTGCGATTCCAATACCGCCTGCGGCACCTGTCGCGGCTGTACACGCGTTGCGAAAATGGAACATCCCGACCTGAACTTCACTTTTCCCATCGTCAGCGGTGGTGCCTCCGGAACCTCCGATGATTTCCTAAAAGAGTTCCGAAGCGCCCTTCTCACGAACCCCTTCTTAGATCCGGACAGCTGGCAACAACACATTGCCACCAAAAACCAGCAGCTACAAATCCCCGTCAAGGAAATCCAAAACCTACAGCATAAGCTCAGCCTAACTGCTGCGGAAGGAAAAAACCGTGTACTACTGCTCTGGATGCCGGAGCAAATAAAATCTGTTGCTTCAAATAAGCTGCTCAAACTCATCGAGGAACCGCTGGACAACACGTACATCATTCTAATCACGCATAGAAAAAATAGGTTGCTCCCAACCATCACCTCTCGCTGCGCGCCTTGGCATGCAAAACCGCTTTCGAACGACGCGTTCAATCAGCATTTTTCAGGAACTCAAGAAGCCCTCGGTCGCTTGCTTAGCATGGTTTATGCGCCTAACCTCGGTGCTGCCATTACTGCTCAGAGCGACCCCGCAAACACCCAGATCGATGAGTTTGCTTCGTGGATGCGCATTTGCTACAAAGGAAACCCTGTCGAAATCTCAGGTGCCGTCGCTGAACTGAGCGCACTGCCAAAAGAAAGTCTTAAAACATTGATTTTCAGAGCACAACACTTCCTTGAACGCGGTTTCTACCACAATGTACAGGCAACAGACAGCAGCGCCACAGATCTTGGTGCCATCAATGTCCAAAAACTAAGCAGCGCCGTAGTTCCAAATGGAGCGCAAAAGATTACTGCCGCCCTTGGCATGTGTTTAAGAGATTTGGAGCGCAATATTCACGTAAAGACTTCGCTGACGTTCACCAGCTACGAATTGCACAAAGCCTTCAGAGGACTACTCTAGGATAAAGCGGTAAATAAGCGAACTGGTGTTTTCCTTACCGGCCTTGCTGTTGCTTTTAAACCCTTGATTTACAGCGTTTAACCAGTGTTTCAAGGATTTCTTTGAGGCACCGTCTTTGTATTGCTCACTGAGCAGAGAAATGTAATATGCATCCATATCCATAGGGATGATATCGTGGAGTTTAAAGTCGTGTGCACTTAAGAACGACTGCATGCTTTTCTTGGTGAAATGATGGGCATGAATAGGCACGTCCCACGCCGCCCAGTGCTCGCCGTAATGCGCTGCATCAGGACTTTCTGGATTTGGAACGGCAATGATCAACGCGCCTCCTTTTTTCAATCGATTTTTGAATTCCTGGACCAAACCGTGAAGGTCATAAACGTGCTCCATCACGTGCCACATGGTAATCACATCGAGATCACCGCCCACGCCGCTAATGTCTTCGCTAACCGTACCAAAGCGGGCAGCCTTTTCACGAGCGGATGGGTTTATTTCGACGCCCGATGCATCATGATTTGCAAGCTGGAGGGCTTCGAGGAATTGGCCCGTGCCACAACCGTAATCTAAAACACGGCCAGTCGTGGTAAAGTCTGCTACGTAGGATAATTTTCTGCGCAGGTTTACTTGACGCAGCGTCTGGTATACTTTCGAGAACAAGCCTTTCTGATCATCGGTATGACTGATGTAATCTGGGTTGTCGTAGTATGGACCTATCTTCTCTTCAACGATACGCTCGTTCGTAAACATGTGCGTACAAGAAGTGCATTGAACGATGTCAAAGGACTCTTTACTGGTCGAATAATCTACAGTACTGACAACGGGTTCAAACGTTGATGTAGAACATACCGGGCAATTTGTTAGGCTTTCTCTCATTGTTTCACGTGGAACACTACCGTCCCATATAGACTAAAAGTACATGAATATCGCTTTGGCTTATACCACTAATACGGCTTGCTTGAGCAATGGTGGCCGGACGAATAGCATCCAGCTTATCCCTTCCCTCATAACTCAGACCTTTCACCTTGAAATAATCAAACTGTTCTGGAATTGCTTTATCATTTAGACGCTTCATCTTCGCTACGTTTTCACGTTCGCGTTCGATATATCCACCGTACTTGATATCAATTTCGAGCTGCTCTACAACTTCAGGGTTCCACCACGAAGCAGCCTTGAACTGATCTTCAAAATCTGCCAATGCCAACTGTGGGCGTGCAACCAATTTACTAGTTTTTGTTTTCTCTTTAGCAGGCTGCTGTTCCTTAGCGCTCAACACTTCGTTCACCACCTTCAGAGGCAAATTCGTATCCAAGGCTTCCTTACCCTCAGCCATAAGCGCTTGTTTAGCACTCAATGCTTCCATGCGCTGATCGCCAGCTAAGCCTATAGCGTAACCTAAGGCGGTCAAACGTAGATCAGCATTGTCTTGACGGAGCAATAATCTAAACTCAGCACGGGAAGTAAACATACGATACGGCTCTTCTGTACCCTTGGTGATCAAATCATCGATCAAAACGCCGATGTACGCATCGTCACGGCCTAAAATGAATGGATCCTTACCCTGCGCTGAACGAACCGCATTAACACCAGCCATGAGGCCCTGACAAGCCGCCTCTTCGTATCCCGTAGTACCGTTGATTTGTCCAGCAAAGTACAAGCCTGATATTAATTTCGTTTCGAGCGTATGTTTCAACTGCGTCGGAGGGAAGTAATCGTATTCGATCGCATACCCTGGTCTAAAAAATTTAGCATTCTCAAAACCGCGCACCTTGTGAAGCGCCTCGTATTGTATCTCTACTGGAAGTGAGGTGGAAAAACCATTGACATACACCTCCACCGTGTTCCAACCTTCTGGTTCAACAAAAATTTGGTGTGACGTTTTCTCTACGAATCGGTCAATTTTATCCTCAATACTTGGACAATATCTTGGACCCGTTCCTGCAATAGCCCCATTAAACAACGGGCTACGATCGAACCCTTTCTTAAGCGTATCGTGTACTTCTTGAGAGGTGTGGGTAATCCAACAGCTGCGCTGGTTACGTAGCTTATAATCTCCAAGGAAACTGAATTGGCCAGGATCTTCATCGCCTGGCTGCTCTTCCATTACCTTGTAATCAATTGTACGGCCATCAATACGCGGCGGCGTTCCTGTCTTCATTCGGCCGGCTTCGAAACCTAATGCCACAAGCTCTTCGGTAATACCCTTGCTTGCACGCTCGCCCGCTCGACCTCCACCAAAGTTTTGGTCACCAACATGAATCAGTCCATTCATGAACGTACCGCTCGTGAGAACCACCGTCGAGGCTTCAAACTGCAAACCAAGAGCCGTTTTAACCCCATGCACCGTGCCGTCACTCACTATAAGTCCAGTCACCATGTCTTGAAACATAAAAAGTCCTTCTGTTTGTTCCAAAAGTTCTCTCCAATACTGTGCAAACTGCATACGATCGCTCTGCACTCGTGGACTCCACATCGCCGGTCCTTTACTGCGATTCAACATGCGAAACTGAATCATACTCTTGTCTGTGATCAAACCTGAACCGCCACCTAATGCATCAATCTCTCGAACGATTTGTCCTTTAGCTACGCCTCCCATTGCGGGGTTGCAGCTCATCTGGGCAATGGTTTGCATGTTCATGGTGATCAGCAGTACCCTACCGCCTGTTTTGGCAGCACAATACGCAGCTTCACAACCGGCGTGGCCACCTCCGACCACAATAACATCGTATTTTTCGTCTAAAACCATGGTTATAAATTGGCTAATACTTCGTTTTCTTTCGCGCGCATCTCTGCAGCTTCTTCCTCGGTTTTATCCCCAAAACCTATCAAATGCAAGATGCCATGCGCAACGACTCTACGTGTTTCATTTAACTCCGAAACACCCAAGGTTGTTGCGTTATCCTTAATCCGGTCTGTGGAAATAAACAACTCGCCACTGATCCGATTTCTTCGGGAATAATCAAAAGTGATGATGTCCGTGTAGTAGTCATGGTTCAGATGGGTTCTATTGACCTCGAGCAATTCATCATCGCTCATCCAATGCACCTGCAGTTTACCAAACCTGTAATCGGTATATATCTTCTGGATTATCTCTATAACCTCAGCGATAACTTCCACGTGGTCAATCACTTCTTTTGCTTCTTTAACACCGGCAAAGGTAAGGCGGACTCTGTGTTTTTCTCAATTTTAAAGCGCACCTCTTTTCCAGATTTCCCCTTCGCATCATCTCCGGTGGCACTCTTTCGCTCATCGCCCTTTTCTTCTTTCTCAAAAGTGCTTTTCGTTGCCTCCCAAAGGCGTCTTTCTACATCGTCGATGTTAAAGTTTTCGTGTTGGGAATCGAACAATAACTCTTGTTTAAGCTGCTCCAGCTTGCGTTCAAGCGCTTTGTTGCCTCCAGGGCCTCCCACCTTTTGAAGTACTTCGTCGATGCGCTTCAATCCTTCTTTGATCCGTTGTCCTTTTCCTCCTTCACCGGACTCCTTTCCTTGCTGCCCAGATTTAGCCGGCCTTTTACCTCCAGTCTTACCCGGTTTACGACCCGATGTACCTGTTTTACCCTCTCCTGGTTTTTTACCTTTTTTACCCTTAGAGCCCGACCCTGACTTACTTGGCTTTCCTTTATCACCAGGAGTTCCACTTTTACATTTCTTCTTCGCAGCGGCCAAACTCTGCTTTTCACTTTCTAAGATGAAGTAAAGTATCTTATCTATCTCGTTTAGAGAAGTCAAAACATATCCAACGTTTGTTGAAGGAAGTCCATTTTTTATAAACTCTGCTCGGAGTGCACTTAAATTCGCTGAGAACTCCGTCTGTGTAACACTCAAGGCTTGAGCTAATGCCGCATCACTTATGATGAGCATAGAAAGACTGTCTAACACGCGCTGTTCCAAAAACATCAAATTCCGCTGCGTTTTTATCGCACTGACTTCACTTCCTTGACGTACTTGTTCTTGCATCGTACTAGTCATCCAAGAAGATTTGAGTAATCGTTTGATACGCTCCACATTTTCTTCCGCAACAGAAGCCTCCGCTTCGGCTAGCGCTTCCTGAAGTTTTTTAACCGCTTCTTTGGCTTGCTCTTGCCTTTTATCACCTGAGGTAGGTAATTCTTTCAGTTGACTTACGGTTTCTTTGACTTTATCATCGGCACTTTGATCCAACTCCTTTGACAGCTCTTGCACCGCAGAATCTAATGCTGCATTGGCCGTGGTATCTATTTGCTCTAATACTTCGACAAGCTGATGTGTCTTCCAGAGTTCGTCTAATTTTTCGAGTAACTCCTCTAGATCTTCTGGACGTTGATCTTTTTCTTGTTCCTCTTGTTTTGCTTCGGGTAAACGTTTCTTTTCAAGTAGTTCTTCTAACTGCTTCTTACGTTCGACGGATTGCTGTTCAGCACTTTCTCGCTCCTCTTTTTTCTCTTTGCGCTCGGATACGAAAGTTTTTAAAGGACCTGCTTGAACCGCTGCTTCACTAATAATATTTGCTGAAGTGCGTTGCGGTCTGCTTATATTTTTTTTTGAACGTTGCCCCTTGGTATCAACCACCATTACTTCTACCTCATCGAAAGAGGACCATAGGATAGATAGTAGCACTTCAGTTCCAGAGAATGTAACCGCTTCTCCACGTAGCACACCTTTATCAAGACCAAAGTCATCAGTTAGTGCTAACTGCAGTGAGTCCCTTGAGTTCTTTAGAACCGTTATGCTCGGGTTAGCATCTCTTAATACTTTAACAGGAATATTAAATAGATGGCCATAAGCAGCTACTTGTACAGATGTATCCTGCAGCTTAAAAACTTCTCGTGCATCATATGTTCCACGTGAAACTATCAACGTAGCCTCATCTAATAAGATGCCTTGAATATTCAACGCTACCTTCGAACCTAAATAGCCGCGTAACGTATCCTCTGCTATGTAACTGTTTAATCCCAGGTATGCGGGAGGAGTAATTTTTGCTGACCATCCGTTCAGGTTCGGTACTGAATCACAAAGTACTGCCGTACGTTTTAAATATCTGCCCTGCATGGACCATTCGACGGATGTGTCCTCTGTCACTTCCCAAACATCTGTAATCCAATTTGAATTATAACTATTTGATTTATAATTACTTAAATCAATTTTATCACCAAAATTAAAGCGTAGTGTATCGGGAATATCGAAGAACTGTGCCTCGGAAGGTCTTAATTGGCCAGTTAAGATTTCCACGCTACTCTCCTTCCAAATACGCGAAGGAGTTAGCAGTAGGATCAGTAGAATACAGGCTAAAAAAATACCTATTCTGCGTAAGTTCCAATCTTGTTTAATCGCAGGTAAGAATTGGGGCAGCTGCGTTTGAAATTCTAACAATACTTTAGATGCACTCCAACGTTCCAATTCCTTACCCGCTTCCAGTTCTGCATACTGAGATGTGCGCCCACCGTCGTACTTACGAAGTAGTTTTCCTGCATACCTATTTGAAAATAAAGGAACACAGACTGCGCTGAGGAGGAATCGTAATGGGAATGCTACAAAGGAAATCGTGGCAGAAACCAAAAAGATGACTCCTATCGTTCTAAATACATTTAGATTTGGGAGAAATATAAAATTATAGCCGGTATAAATTGCCGCTACAACTAATGAAAGAACAATCCATAAAATACTGTAATACAATGCCTTACTTAAAAAAAGTAAGCGCAATGCTCGTTCTATGTGTGACGGTCCTTTCATGTAGTTTATCCAGCTGTAAAACGCCTGAACAGGCAATACAAACAAACCTACCTAATTATCAGATGGTAGGACAAGGCAATCCTAAAAATACTGCGGTTCTATTTTTCCAAGATCCCGATTGTCAAGCCAATGATTCGATCGCTTCTTATTTGCAAAAACAAAAATACTATGTGATTCGAATCACTAAATACTTCAGAGATCCTCTAGAGCTACTCAACCAAGATCATCCGAAAGTCCGTGGGGAAGAAGGATTGCTCATTATGGAAGAAGTAGGGAAGAAATACAATGTAAGCACTATTGCAGCATCAGGTATAGAGGTGCACTCTATTACGAATTGGTTTGTAAATACTCCTATCTCAAAAGCTTATCTCTATCCTTATTATCCCACCTCTTTAGCGGATCATTTAAGATTATCGATTGCCCAAGGCACCTCTTATCTCGAAGATTTACATCCTAGTGAGACGCCTGAGGAATTTTATCAGACGCTACAAAGCCCTTTGAATCCAAGTGGTAAACTGGGTAATTACTCGTTCCGATTTTATAAAGCCATTTGGAATCTTCAGCCAAAAAGAGACCTCACCCCGTATCGAGGTGAGGTCATATATGAGGTCTTGCCTTAAATTTTTTAGACTACGCGCACGCAATCTTACCTACACGGCGTGCATGACGTCCGCCTTCAAAAGCATTGTCGAAGAACGCAGATACGATTTCTTTTGCTTCATCCGTTGAAACAAAACGAGCTGGGATAGCAATCACGTTAGCATCATTGTGTTGACGAGCTAATGCAGCAATCTCTGGCAACCAACACAAAGCACCGCGTACCTCTTGATATTTGTTTACCGTCATGTTGATACCATTTCCAGAACCACAAATTACAACACCTAAGTCTACTTCATTTGCAGCTACAGCAGAAGCTACAGCATGGCCGTAATCAGGGTAATCAACACTATCGTTTGAGGATGGTCCTTTATCTACCATTTCCAAACCTTTAGCGCTTAACATTTCAATCAAGGTGCTCTTTAACTCAACACCAGCGTGGTCGCAACCGATAGCTACTTTCATTTTCTTAGAGTTTTCACAAAGGTCGTAAACATTGTTAACATCTGTCAATAACCCTGTGTATACTTGTTAATAACGACCTGTTAACTAATAACAACTTGAACTTGCATATTCCAATGTTTTGACCAGATTCAAAAAATTATTCAAACAAGCATGATAACTAATGAATACTTGTTGTGAAGAACTCCACAGGTATACTTAAGTAATGAACGCCTATGAGTATGAAAAGCTATTGACATCCCACTGTGAATAGCTTTATCCACATTGTGAATAGCGGTAATTAGAAGATTGATTACCAAGGGCTAATTAAGCCATGAGCATGTTGATAAAGCTTGAGAATTGTTCATAGCTTGCAAACCTATCCTGAGTTATCAGACTTACTAACGCCCTATTATTATTACTATACTTCTTTTAAAATGAATACATATATATATAAAGGAGATTGGAAAATTAAGTCTTCTAAGGAGCAGTATTCAAATCCATGGATTTCTCTTGTGCATCATGAGGTGATTACCCCTGGAGGTACGGACGGCATCTACGGGGAGGTCCAATTTAAAAATGTAGCTATCGGGATCATTCCCATCGACGAGGAAGGATATACTTGGCGTGTAGGCCAATTCCGCTTCCCTTTAAACGCTTATAGCTGGGAAATTCCTGAAGGTGGAGGTCCGCACGATGAACCAGGGCTAAACAGTGCACAACGTGAATTACGCGAAGAGGTCGGTTACGAAGCTAAGCACTGGGAAAAGTTTTTAGAGATGGACCTCAGTAATAGCGTCTCCAATGAACGTGCTGAGGTCTATTTAGCGAAAGGATTAACGTTTTTAGGTACCCAGCACGAGGATACGGAGAATTTAACTTTAGAACGGCTCCATTTCAGTGAACTCTACGCGCAAGTATTGGAAGGAAGTATTAGAGATAGTATTTCGGTCGCTGCTGTATTTAAACTTGCAGTAGTGTATCCAGAGTTACTTCAGCGGTAAAAACGTCTTAAAACGCTCCATAACCACCTTCACAGCCTTTTTATTAGGATGCGTTCCATTCGATTCGTAGAAGGAATAGTCTCGAAGCTCATCCGTGATGATTTCGTAGCTCGGGAAGTAGGTACTGTTTTCTCGAAGTTCAAGAAGCTCTTCGATCGCTAGGCGGAGCACAGATTTTCCTTTGAAATTTTCATGGAGTCCCATTTTTGTGTAACGCACAGGACTGACTGTGTAGACAAGGTGTATATGCTCTGGAATGTAAGGTAAAACCTTTTTCCATACTGTTGCAATCTCACTGATGCTCAGTATTCTACGACGAAAGAGTTCGCTTGGTAATTTATGACAGTTATTAACTATAATACTATCCATTTCCCAGGCATGTGCTGTTCCTAAACTAACCACAATTAACCCTCCATTGGGTGAATCCTTCCAAGAGTTGAGAAGCGCAGAACGCACGTTATCGATACGTTGACTTAGTACTTCCTTGTCGGTTGATTGAAAAGAATTGGCCGCGAATAATGCGTGAATATCCCCGTGGTGTTGGCAAAAAGGACTTAAAACATAGTTTTCATCAAAGATCCAGCGCAATTGTTGGGCAATACTTATTGGATTAAAACTGGTTCCTAGAGGGTTATAGCTATAAGGTATTCCCCAAGAATGCATAGATTCTTCAAGATGTGCGACAAAGCAACTGCCGAGTCCGAAGCAAAAAAAAGGGGAGTCGATACTTGGACCTACTCCCACTTGAACATTTGAGATCATAAAAGATCTTAGATATTGAATTCTATTCCTTGTGCTAAAGGTAAGTCTCTTCCGTAATTCACAGTGTTGGTTTGACGACGCATATATCCCTTCCAAGCATCTGAACCACTCTCGCGACCACCGCCGGTTTCTTTTTCACCACCAAAAGCACCACCAATCTCAGCACCAGAGGTACCGATGTTCACATTTGCAATCCCACAATCAGAGCCAAACTCACTCATAAATAAGTGTGCTTCACGAACATCGTTGGTCATAATAGCGCTCGATAAACCTTGTTGAACATCGTTTTGTAGAGCGATGGCTTCCTCAACATCTCCGCTGTATTTCATCAAATATAAGATAGGTGCAAAGGTTTCGTACTGTACGCTTTCATAATGATTTTGAGCCTCTACTATACATGGAGTAACATAGTGTCCTTGGTCGTAGATTCCTCCGGTTAACACTTCACCGCCACAAAGTATAGTTCCGCCTTCTTGTTGCACGGCTTTGATGCGTGCTAGGAACGTATCCACAGAGTCTTGATCGATGAGGGGTCCGATGTGATTTGTTTCGTCGAGTGGGTTACCAATTTTTAATTGGCCATAAGCCTGAACGAGTGCATTTTTAACACTCTCGTATACGCTTTCGTGAATGATCAAACGGCGTGTTGAGGTACAGCGCTGACCACAAGTACCTACAGCACCAAAGATGGCACCGGTAACGGTAATTTTTAGATCACAAGATGGGGTGATGATGATGGCATTGTTTCCACCAAGCTCTAGAATACTTTTTCCAAAACGACCTGCTACTGCAGCACCAACGATACGTCCCATACGAGAAGAACCTGTTGCTGAGATCAGCGGCATACGGTGGTCAGAGGTCATCCATTCACCGACCTGATAATCACCAGTAACGATCGAAGAAATTCCTTCTTGTAAATCGTTCGCCTCTGCTACTTTATTCCAAATGGTTTGACAAGCAACTGCACATAGTGGCGCTTTTTCACTGCCTTTCCATACCACGGTGTTCCCACACACTACAGCCAAGGCAAAGTTCCAAGACCATACGGCTACGGGGAAGTTAAATGCACTGATCACACCTACTACACCAAGCGGATGCCATTGCTCCATCATGTGGTGCTCGGGACGTTCACTTTTAATGGTGAGTCCATACAATTGGCGGGAAAGACCCACTGCGAAATCACAGATGTCAATCATCTCTTGAACCTCACCTAAACCTTCTTGGTAGCTCTTACCCATTTCCAGAGAAACTAAGCCGCCGAGATGCGCCTTTTCCTCACGCAAAGCATTTCCAAACTGACGGATCAGTTCACCACGCTTGGGTCCAGGAATACTGCGAAGGGCTTTGAAAGCGTTTTGCGATTGCGCTACGACTTTTTGATAATCCGCCTCACTCGTGGTACTGACTTCACCCAGCTTTGCTCCATCGATCGGAGAATAGGATGTGATCCATTGTGTCGAGGTCATGGTGGTAGAACCCGTGCTTGTTCCGGCATTCTTATCCTTGAGGGACAATGCGTTAAGAATTTCTTGTGGTGAAAATTGTGACATGCTTCTTGTTTAATAGTTGCGTATAAAATTAAACATAAATCAGGACTTCTGTTTTATTTAAAAAATCGATCGAGCCGTTTTCTTCACGTTGTTTCAACACCTACCTTTGTTATTTAGAATTAATACAAATAAGATGCGTCAGATTCTAGTTTTATGGAGCGCTGCCTTTTTATGGGTTTCGTGTGCTCAAGCGCCTTCGAGCAACATTTCCGCCGGCGAAGAAAAGATTAAGATTGTATGTACTACTAGTATTATGACGGACTGGGTAAGTAACCTAGTTTCAGAAGATTTTGAAGTAACTCCACTTTTGAAAAGAGGCATCGACCCTCATGTATATAAGCCCGCTAAAAAAGATTTAGATCTTCTGCGCGAGGCAGATGTGATCATCTATCACGGCGTGCATCTCGAGGGAAAAATTATAGAGGTGTTAGAAAAGCTCCACGGTAAAGTCATTATCGATGCCGCACAAGATTTTACGGCTGCAGAGATCATCAGTGATCCAAATTTCCCAGCCTCTCAAGATCCGCACTATTGGTTCGATACAGAATTGGTCAAAAAAGCGTTAGGAACCATCGTTCGTGAGATTGCTGAGGTATATCCTGAGCAAAAAACAGCGATGCAAGAGCGCGCAAAGAAGTATGAAAATCAAGTGGATAGTGCCGAGGTAGCGGTTCGTCATATTCTTGAGCCTATAGATTATGCCATGAGAATAGTCATTACTACCCACGATGCGTTGAGTTATTTTGCACGCAACTTTGACATTCGAGTGAACACCCTGCAAGGTGCCTCTACGGTGAGTGAGTTTGGTTTACGTGAGATTACGGAGCTCGTGGATTTTATATGCGAGCAGAAAGTTCCGGCTATATTTCTTGAAAATATTGTGAGCCCTCAAGCTATGGAGAGTGTGCAGCGTGGATGTTTGGAGAAGGGATTCGAAGTGAAATTAGGCCCTGAGCTATTGAGTGATTCTTTAGGGAATGCAGAAGATCAGGATACTTATGTAGAAATGTTGAAGTTCAATGCGCGCACTATTGCTAAGTATTTAGCGGTGAATTAAAGGATTGGAACTGTTTTTAAAATACCTCTCTTTGACCGACCCTAATGTTCGGTATGTCGTTCTCTCGATCGTATTGCTCGGGGGGGTAAGTGGCGCTGTAGGTAGTTTTAATTTCCTAAGAAAGAAGACCTTAGTGGGTGAGACTGTTGCTCACAGTATGCTTCCAGGGGTATTGATTGCCTTTTTATTGAGCGGTGTAAAGAACCCGTACATCTTGGTCACAGGAGCGGCGATCAGTGGATGGTTGAGCATTCTTTTGGTCGATTTTATCACCTCTAATTCAAGGATCAAAGGAGACAGTGCCTTGGCTATTGTACTCTCGAGCTTTTTTGGTTTTGGTATCGTGCTATTGACCATGATTCAGTCGCATTACACAGGAAATCAAAGCGGTTTGGACCACTATATTTTTGGAAATGCGGCGGCGATGAGCCCTGAGGACAGCGTCGCGTTTGCTTGGGTATGTTTGATAGTTCTATTCTTAGCGGTGGCCAATTTTTTTTCACTCAAAGCAGTCATCTTTAACCCGGACTACGCTAAGGCGATTGGCATTCCTAAAAAACGTATTGATACCTTGATCAGCTTTATTACCATTCTCAGTATTTCAGTCGGAATCAAAGCGGTGGGCATTGTCATGATGAGCGCTCTACTGATCATACCTCCTACGGCGGCTCGTTTTTGGACCTCGAGGTTTTTACCGATGCTGATTATTAGCGGGATTTTTGGTGGTTTTGCAGGTTGGTTAGGTGCTTTTGTGAGTTATTCTCAAACGTCCATGCCTACCGGTCCTTGGACTATTGTTGCGGTAAGTGTCATTGCATTTTTATCGATGCTTTTTGCTCCAAAACGAGGAGTGGTTTACCAGCGCTGGAATAAACTCATGCTCAAGCGGCGTATCAACGAAGAAAACTTACTCAAGGCTGCCGTCCAAAACGAGGTCCGTGGAAAGGGCAAACTCTTTAACAGAGCAGCAATCTCTACCCGTCAATACTTTGAGGCGAAGCTTTGGGTGCGAACGGTTCGTCGACTGACTCGAAAGGGCCTTATTAAAAAGGTGAATACGGGATACACACTCAGTACGAGAGGCCGCAGATACGGTGCGGAGATCGACCGCAGACATAAGATTTGGGAGGTGTATTTGCAGCGTAGAATGCAGATGAGTGTACACTTAGTGCACGATGAAGCCGAGACTATGGAGCACTTTTTAACGCCAGAGATTGAGGAGGAAATTTTGGGAGAATTGGGCTTGTGTTCCCGCTTCAATCCTATTCTTGAGATTCATGAATTAGTACCTGACCCAGAGTTGAGCTAATATGGATGCATTTTGGATCATAGTAACGGGTTTTTTAGTAGCCTCATCCACAGGGATGTTGGGCAATCTACTGCTGCTACGAAAGATGAGCATGATGGGCGACGCGCTCTCTCATGCGGTACTCCCGGGCATTGTGGTCGCGTATTTGATCAGCGGTTCGAGGGCGTCCATTCCACTCTTCGTCGGTGCAATTATCATGGGGGTTTTAACCACTTTTTTGATCCAATTTTTCTCTTCAAAAGGCAAGATGCAAAGCGATGCCGCTATGGGAACGGTGTTCACGTTCTTGTTTGCGGTCGGAGTCATCTTAGTTACCAAATTTGCGGGTGAAGCAGACATCGATGCAGACTGCGTGCTTCACGGGGAATTGGCCTTTGTGCCGCTTCAAACCTCCTCGTTCTTAGGTTTGGGCGTTCCCGCTCCTGTTTGGACACTATTAGGCTTGCTTGCAGTCATTCAGACCATCTTTTGGACGGGCTACAAAGGCTGGCTCATCACTTCGTTTAATCCAGAATATGCGCAGAGCGTTGGAATTCGTACGGTGCTTTGGCATTACAGTTTGATGGCAGCTACGAGCGTTGCTACAGTCGTGAGTTTTGAAAGTGTGGGCGCCATCTTGGTCATTGCTTTTTTAGTGGTTCCTGCGGCAACGGCATATTTGCTGACCGATAAATTGCCTTTAATGACGGTGATCATCCTTATTCACGGTTTGATTTCTTCTACACTTGGGTACTTTGTTTCAGACGCTTTAGAGGCTTCAATCAGCGGTAGTATTGCCGTGATGAGCTTTGTGCTCTTTGCTGGAGCGTTTCTTTGGAACAAAAAAAAGGGCTAAAGTCCCCACTTTAGCCCTCACTCGCTTAACACAAAAACACGTACAACGAAAGTTGTATTGCTTTACCAATTACAAATCTCGTGCCGTTGTGTTACTCTATGTGTTTTTCGATGTTAATTAATTAAGAACAATTCGAATTACAGTACAAAATTGAACACTACACGGTTTACCAAGTGGCATCCGGGTAGGTTCTCGGGAGGCTTTGCATCTCTGCAAGTAGGAACCCTAAATGTGCACTGTGAATGCCAAATCTTCCACCTGTTTGCATCCACAATTCTGGTGAAGGCATCACGAGGGTAGCTATTTTAAAGACCTCAGCTACTTTTCCAAGCCACTGATCTTTAAGGGAAGAGAAACGCGTAAAAGATGCATCGAGCTTTTCAAACATGGGATGATCTTCGAAAAGTTCACCGCTCCACATCCACAAATCGTTGACGCTTTGCTGGACTTTTTCATGCGATTCTTCGGTACCGTCGCCTAAGCGAATCACCCACTCTGCGCTCCATTGCGCCTGGTAGGAAATTTCTTTAAAGGCTTTTTCAGCAATACCTGCTAGTGCTTTGTTTGAGCAAGAGCGTAATTGGTCAAAAAGGAAAAAGTTGAAGGTGTCGATGAAGAAACTTCGGACAATAGTATCTCCCCAATGCCCGTTCGGCTGCTCTAAAAGTAGCGCATTTCGAAAACCCATGTGGTCCCGAAAATAAGCCAGGGTGTCTTCTGTAGTTTCCCCGCCGATCATCGTGGCCAATTCCTGGTACAACAATCGAGCGCGACCAATGTGATCGAGCGCAGTATTAATAATCGCGATATCTTGCTCAAGCACAGGTCCTTTCGAACACCAATCGCTAAGCTGCTGCCCGAGAATTAGGGCGTCGTCTGCAAGAAAAAAGAAGTACTCCTGGAGCGCTTCTTCGGATGTAAATTCAGTCTTTACACCATTTAACCAACCTCCTGCCATGGCCTACATGTGCTCGACATCGTCCGGGATGTCGTAAAAAGTGGGGTGGCGGTAGACTTTGTCGTCACTAGGAGTGAACAGCGGATCTTTTTCATCCGGCGCACTCGCAGTTACGGCCTCTGAAGGGACAACCCAGATGCTGATGCCTTCTGAGCGGCGCGTGTATACGTCTCTGGCGTTTTTAAGCGCCATATCCGCATCCGGCGCATGTAAGCTGCCGACGTGCTTGTGGGAAAGGCCATTCTTGCTACGAAGAAAGACTTCCCATAATTTCCAATTTGCTGTACTCATGGTGGTTCTTTTCAGGTGGTCTAGGTGGGTTATGCTGCTGAAGACTCAGACTTTTTACGAGCGGCTTGTTTTGCAGCAAATGCAGTAGCGGCCTCGCGTACCCAAGCACCTTCTTCGTGGGCTTTGACGTGATTTGCGATGCGTTCTTTGTTGCAAGGACCGTTTCCTTTGATCACATCATAGAACTCGTTCCAATTGATATCACCAAAGTCATAGCTGCCGCGCTCCTCGTTCCATTTCAAATCTGCATCTGGAATGGTAAGGCCTAGGTATTCTGCTTGCGGAACCGTTTTATCGATAAATTCTTGACGAAGCGTGTCGTTCGACTTGCGCTTGATTTTCCATTTCATGCTCTGCTCAGAGTTCGGAGAGTTGTCATCCGAAGGACCAAACATCATGAGTGAAGGCCACCACCAGCGGTTCAAGCTTTCTTGAGCCATTGCTTTTTGTTCGGGTGTCCCTTGGGCCAATTTCATCACGACTTCGTACCCCTGACGTTGGTGGAAACTTTCTTCTTTACAGATCTTTACCATTGCACGAGCGTAGGGCCCGAAAGAAGTTCTGGTCAGCATTACTTGGTTCTGGATAGCAGCGCCATCAACCAACCAGCCGATCGTTCCCATGTCTGCCCACGAAGGCGTCGGGTAGTTAAAAATAGAGCTGTATTTCGCTTTTCCACTTTGCAAATCGGCGATCATTTTCTCGCGCGGTTCGCCTAAAGTTTCTGCGGCAGAGTACAAATAAAGTCCGTGTCCGGCTTCGTCTTGCACCTTCGCTAAAAGGATTAGTTTGGCACGAAGCGATGGAGCTCTAGTGATCCAATTCGCTTCTGGCTGCATCCCAATGATCTCGCTATGAGCGTGTTGAGAAATTTGGCGGATTAGGGTCTTGCGGTATTTTTCAGGCATCCAATTCTTAGGTTCCACCTTGTTCTCGGCGTCTACAAAAGCTTGAAACTGTTCCTCTAATGATACGTTTGTTCCCATGTCTCTGTGTATTTGGTTGCTTACAAAGTTAAAACACAACACGCGATCTTGTGTCATGGTTTAAAAATGAAGGCTACCTTTACCATTCAAAATCAGAAGCATGCTAAAGTTTTTCGGAAAAAAGAAAAAAGAAAAGGAGTCATTAATGGCCCCTGCAGTGAAAGCTGTCGATACAAAATTTTATCCGTTGACCATCAAAGAAGTGCGTCGTGAGACTGCGGATGCGGTCAGCATATCCTTTGATGTACCGACAGAACACCTCGATAAATTCACCTTTCTACCAGGTCAATACCTCACGTTGAAAACGCAAATAAGCGGTTCAGAAGTACGCCGTTCGTATTCGATCTGTGCGGCACCAAGCGACGGCGAATTGCGCGTTGCGGTCAAGGAGATCGAAGGTGGCGTATTCTCCACATACGCGAACCGTGCACTCCAACCGGGTGATGTGCTCGAGAGCATGCCACCGATGGGTAACTTTAAGTGGGAACCAACCACTGAGGATGCACAGGTGGTAGGCTGGGCAGCAGGTTCAGGAATCACACCTATTCTGTCGATCGCAAAGACGGTATTGGAAGCCTCTGCAAATAGCACATTTACTCTGTTCTATGGCAACAAGAATAGCAACAGCATTATCTTCAAGAGTGAGCTGGAAGATTTGAAAAACACCTATGTAGATCGTTTGGAATTGCACCACATTTTGAGCCGTGAGGACCAAGGAAGTGATACTACGAAGGGTCGTATTGATGGCGATAAAGTGATTGCGTTTAACGAGAAGTTCTTCGATGTAGCAACGACCACTGGGCACTTTTTATGTGGCCCACTAGGAATGATCGAAAGCGTTACTGAGACGTTGGAGAAATTGGGCACAGAGAAAAGTAAGATTCATTTTGAGCTCTTTAATACGACTGCGGCTATCGATGCAAAATCGGCGGCAGCTACGACGGCTTCGAGCAGTTCAAACAGCGCGGTAACCGTAGTTTTGGACGGCGAGGAAACGCACTTTGAGATGAAAGGCAAGGAATTTATTCTTGATGCAGCCTTGGATGCAGGAGCGGATGTTCCTTACGCCTGTAAAGGTGCCGTGTGTTGTACGTGCCGCGCGAAAGTGATGGAGGGATCTGCAGAGATGGTCATGAACTATGCACTCGTAGACGAGGAGGTTAAAGACGGCTATATTTTAACGTGTCAGGCGCATGCCACAAGCGATACACTAGTGGTGAGTTTCGATGAGTAAGAAGAGTCCAAGAAGCGGTGGTGTCAGTGATGAACCGGGACCTTCGTTTCACCCTAAAAAAGACAAAAATGCCAAGGAGTACAACCTGGGTAAGGGTGCTAAAAAACGCATGAATAAAGCCAAGAAACATAAGTCTGGTCCTACCAAACGCAAATAAAAATAAAGCCCGAGTTGCACTGTGCAGCTCGGGCTTTTTGTTGAGGGGGGTCAAAAGCGGAACAGGGTCCGCATCGAACGTTAGTTCTTTTCCCAAGTATTATTTTCTAGGCGGATATCCAGCAAGCGTAAGGATGGATCAATCTCCACTTTGGTGATGATGCGCCCATCGCTTGGGAGCTTCAGTTTATAGGTGGGGTGCGTCCATGGCCAAGCCTCGGCCACGTTCATAGTAAGCGTTCGTTTCGAACCGTACATACTTAAAAGTGGGATGTTGTAATAGACTGCTGGTCCATCTTGGTAAGTGATCTTAAGGTCGATCGGCATCGGGAACTTCCCAACGCGTTCTAGGGTGATTGAGTTTCCATTCATTACAGATTTCACCTCAGAAATGCCATAGTCGATGGACTTTACTTGGTCTTTGTAATAGCTGAGGTACCAATCTAATTCTAAGCCGCTTTCGCGTTCCATGATGCGGATGAAATCGTAGGGATCTGGGTGTTTGAACTGCCAGGCATTCCAGTAGCGCTTCATCCCACGAGCGAAGGCCTCGTCGCCGACCACGTATTCCAGCATGTTTAGAAAGAGTGCTCCAGCGCTGTAGCTGTTGATGCCGTAGACCATGTTGTAGTTGAAGTGATCCGCCGGTGTCGAGAGGGGCTCTCTAAGCCCTGCCGTGTCCAGATAGACATAGTTGCGGTAAGCGCCGCGGTGTGGGTTTTCTTCTCCGCGCTCAAACAACACGTTCATGCACTCTTCTTCAGCGTAAGAGGTAAAGCCTTCGTCCATCCACGGGTGGAGCGCTTCGTTTGTTCCAATCACTCCGTAATACCAGTTGTGGGTTGCCTCGTGAATAAACAGGCCGGTAAAACCTTCAAAGTCGTCCCCACCGCCGAGAATCATGGTACACATCGGGTATTCCATACCGCCGTCACCTCCTTGAATGATGGAGAATTGATCGTACGGATATTTGCCGAAATGGGCCGCCATAAAATCAAAGTAACCTTGCAGATAGCCTTGCTGAAGTCGTTCCCAATTTTCAACGTTTGCCGTCTGTGGATCGTAGAACAAATGGACCATCGGGCCATTTTCAATCTGTACTCGCTCGTGGATGAAATCGGGGTCAGCCGCAAAAGCAAAATCATGCACGCGGTCCGCCTTGAAGTGCCACTCGCGTTTCTCATTGCGCTTTACACGTTTTCCTTTTTTGATCCCTTCATAGCCAAAGCCCACTACCTCAGCGTTTTGCAAATAGCCCGTTCCACCAATCACATAATCGCGCTGCGCGTGAATCGTAACATCAAAGCTTCCCCAAATGCCATAAAATTCACGGCCTACGTATTGATCCGCATGCCAACCGTCTTGATCATATTCAGCCAATTTCGGATACCATTGCGTCATCGTAAACTCCACGCCTTCTTTGTTATCGCGACCTGAACGGCGAATCTGCTTGGGAACTTGTGCGTCCCAAACGATATTGAAGGTCGTCGTTTTACCAGGCATCAAAGGCTCTGCAAGCTCGGCCTTAAGTACCGTACCGTGCACTTCAAATGGAACTGGTAACCCGTGCTGCTGCAAGCTGGTAATGTTCTGATAGCCCACTTCGTCCTGGCCCAATTTTGAAATTCTATCCTGCACCCGGCGGTCCGGATCCTTAATGTTTAAACTGCGCACATCCATCATGCTGCCCGGCCGGAAAGCGTTGAAGTAGAGGTGGAAGTATGCATTGCGAAGGGTATCAGGGCTGTTATTAGTATAGACTACCTCAGAGGTGCCTTCATAGGTGTGGCTGTCCACGTCGAGATCGATGTCCATGGTGTATTCCACGGCCTGTTGCCAGTATTGTGCCTGTGCTGCGGTTCCCCCACAAAGGGCTAAGAGTAAAAGGAGCTTTTTCATGTAGAATTAACGTATAAAGTGATCTAATCGTCCGTTTTCAAGTAGTCTTGGACCTTTTTCGGTCATGTGCAGCGTACACACCTCGTTGTAGGCATCGTGCTCGAGGAACAGATGGTAGCCCTGCTCAGCAGCTTCGGTAAATATGCGTTTGCGCTCGTCCAAAGTTAGCAGAGGTCGGGTATCGTACCCCATCACATACGGCAATGGAATGTGCCCGGTAGAGGGAAGGAGATCCGCCATAAAGACGATGGTTTTCCCTTTGTAATCAAGAATTGGGCACATCTGAGCATCCGTATGTCCGTTTACCACGAAGGCATCGAACCCTAGTCCAGTATCGATGCGGTAGGCGTCTTGTGGGGCGTCGATAAACTTTAATTGGCCACTTTCTTCCAGCGGCATAATGTTCTCTTTCAAGAAGCTAGCCTTTTCACGCGCATTAGGTTCCGCGGCCCATTTCCAATGGCGGCGGTTCGTCCAGTATGTGGCATTTTTAAAAGCCGGTTCATAGCCTGTTCTATCGCTGTTCCACTGGACGGCACCACCCACGTGATCAAAGTGTAAATGCGTTAAGAACACGTCTGTGATGTCATTGCGATTAAAGCCGTGGCTCGCCAGCGAAGCGTCTAAACTGTGGTCTCCGTGGAGGTAATAATGGCTGAAGAATTTCTCGTTTTGTTTGTCACCTATCCCAGTGTCAATTAAGATCAGTCGGTCCCCTTCTTGGATCAGCAACGAGCGCATCGCCCAAGTACATAAATTTTTCTCGTCAGCAGGATTCGTACGTTCCCAAAGGCCCTTTGGAACCACGCCGAACATGGCGCCTCCATCAAGCTTGAAATTACCAGTATGGATAGGATATAAGGTCATATTCTGTGATTGATTATGCTGCAAGTTACAAAAGCGGGACCGTAACACTTCTCAGTAATAATGTGCCGAAGACGTAAGGCCTTAAAACCAAGATGAAGAACAATACGTAAAGAAATGAGGTTGATTATAAGAACACAACCTACTGATATACAATATGAAAAGCTCAAAAATAAATTTCAACAGCACCGCTTTTTCTCCGCCAACACCGATACATTGGGAAGAATATCTGATCGATGGTCAAACTCAAAATTGGTCTGGAGAATCCGAGAAAGTGTACAGTCCAATAGAGACCGTAAATGACGACGGAACGACAAGTAGAGTATACTTAGGGTCATCGCCAACTTTAGATGAAGCTACAGGTTTACGAGCGCTTGAAGCAGCAAAAAAAGCCTACAACAACGGTCGCGGTACTTGGCCAACAGCAAGCGCAGATACTCGAATAGCAGCGATGGAAAAATTCGTTGAAATCATGAAGACCAAGCGTGAAGAGGTAAGCAACATGCTGATGTGGGAAATCGCCAAAAACTCAACGGCAGCCTACAAGGAGTTTGATCGTACAGTAGATTATATCAATGACACCATCGAGGAGTTTAAAGAGCTTCAGCGACGAGGATCTCACATCGCAAGTAAAGGCGGGGTGATTTCTCAAATTAGACGAGGTCCACTAGGCGTGGTACTCTGTTTAGGCCCTTACAACTACCCATTGAATGAGACGTTTTGTTTACTCATACCCTCCTTAATGATGGGAAATACAGTGGTTTTTAAGCCCGCGAAATATGGAGTGTTACTCCTAACACCATTGGTTGAAGCCTTTAAAGAAGCCTTTCCTCCTGGAGCAGTAAACATCGTGTTTGGACGTGGTCGCACCTTGGCGGGTCCCATCATGAAAACAGGCGAAGTGGATGTGCTTGCACTGATTGGAAATTCTAAGAGCTCGAATGCGCTAGCGGCACTTCACCCGAAGTCGAACCGGTTGCGTCAAGTCTTAGGTCTAGAGGCAAAAAACCCCGCTATAGTATTTGATGATGCAAATGTTGATAGCGCCGTGAAAGAGTGTGTGAATGGAGCGTTGAGCTATAACGGTCAACGTTGTACCGCATTAAAATTGATCTTTGTTCACCAATCCATCTCTGAAGAGTTTTGTGCAAAATTTACTAGAGCTGTTGACGCTTTATCGCTCGATCACCCGGCAACGGATAGTTTCCTAACGCCATTGCCCGAGGTGAATAAGGTGGCACAGATGGAAGCCTATGTGGAAGATGCTCTTTCCAAAGGCGCTAGGGTAATCAATCAAAATGCGGGTCGTGTTTCCGATACTTCATTCTTCCCCGCCGTACTTTTTCCAGTAAATAACGAGATGAAAATCTTTCACGAAGAACAGTTTGGTCCGGTAGTACCCATTGTAGAGTATAGCAATCTTGAAGAAGTAATGTCTTGTATTGCTGAATCGGATTACGGTCAACAATGCAGTCTTTTTAGTGAGAATGAGCTCACAATAGCCTATGCCATAGACCATATGGTGAACCAAGTTTGTAGGGTAAACATTAATGCATCTTGTCAAAGAGGACCGGATTATTTGCCTTTTACGGGTAGAAAGGACAGCGCCGTTGCCACATTGAGTGTTCATGATGCTTTACGATCGTTCTCTATTCGAACCGTCGTGGCTACTGGATCTGCTCAAAAGGATCTCGTTCGTAATATCATTTCATCTGGCGAGAGCACATGGATGACAACGGATTATTTGCTTTAAGAGGGTTGTTAGCGGATTGCCCTCACGTTGTTCGGGCGGACCGCTGGGTCACCTAAGGTCAGTAACAACGCCCTTTTCATCGCTGCGCGCTGACTGGGGTTTTTTAGTTCTATCACTTCCCTTCAAGCACGCTTGAGGGTGTGATAGAACTAAAAAACCCCCGTACACATCCGTGTACAAGGGCTTTTGTCATTCTGAGGTTCCGAGCGGACTCGAACCGCTGTAGCTGGTTTTGCAGACCAGTGCCTAGCCACTCGGCCACGGAACCTGATTGAGGGGCAAAAATAGCAGAAAAAATTGGTTTGTCCCTCAGAAATTTAGGAGTTAACGTTCGGCGCTGAAACTCAGGGCAACGCGTTCTACATCTCCGTTGATAGGAGGGTTGAGTTTAGCGACTTTGACCCACGCTTTTTGCACGGAGGGGTGCTCGTTCATGATGCGGTCGATCATGCGCTGAGCGACCACTTCAAGGAGTTTAGCACGTTGCGCCATCTCTTCTTTAGCGATGGCGTTGAGCGCTACATAGTCGACCGTATCGTTGAGGTCGTCAGAGAGCACTGAGGCGCTGAGGTCGGCCCAAACACTGATGTTTACCTCGTAGTGGGAACCGATAACGGCTTCCTCGGTCATGCAGCCGTGGTTGGTGTAAATACGGATGCCGTGAACGTCGATCTGGTGCAAAACACTACTCATTACCCGAGGGTTTTGATGGCCGTTTCGATGCGTGCGAGTACTTCTTGCTTTCCGAGTACTTCGCAGATCACAAACATGCTAGGTCCCATACCTTTTCCGGTAACGGCAAGGCGGAACGACGGTCCTACTTTCCCAAAGCCCAATTCTTTCTCGGCGAGATAGCCTTTAAAGGAAGCTTCAATTTCTGTAGTAACAAATGAATCTAGCGCTTCGAAGCGGTCCGCGACGTCTTGCATCATTGCAGCACTGTCGTCTTTCCACTTTTTCGTGCGTGTTTTTTCGTCGTATTCAGCCGGTCTTTCAAACAAGAAACGACCTTCAGCGAGCAAATCTTGCGGGAATGTAGCACGTTCACTCATCATGGAAGCGATCGTTCCAAGATGCTGAGGATCATAGGATAACCCTTCTTTGTTAAGCTCGTTTTCAAGCGCCGTGGCCAATTCTCCTTCGCTCAACTCACGTAAGTACAGCTGGTTGAACCACTTGCCTTTTTCAAAGTCAAATTTGGCACCGCTTTTCGAAACTTTCGACAGGTCGAACGCCTCGATCAAACCTTGCAAATCAAAGATCTCTTGCTCTGTTCCTGGGTTCCATCCCAAAAGCGCAAGCATGTTGATAAAGGCACTTGGGTAGAAGCCAAACTCACGGTATCCGCTAGCGGTTTCACCGGTTTCGTCGTTTTTCCAGTCGATCGGGAACACGGGGAAGCCTAATCGGTCACCGTCGCGCTTGCTTAACTTACCTGGTCCGTCTGGTTTAAGTAGCAACGGAAGGTGTGCAAAGGTGGGGCAATCCCAGCCGAATGCTTCGTACAACATCACGTGAAGTGGCGCTGATGGCAACCACTCTTCACCACGAATCACATGGGTAATGCGCATCAAATGATCGTCGACGATGTTAGCGAGGTGGTAAGTCGGCATGCCGTCCGCTTTGAACAGCACCTTATCGTCCATATTATTCGTGTTCACACTCACCCAACCGCGAATGGTATCTTCGAAGCGAACTTCGTGATCGCGTGGAAGTTTCATGCGAACTACGTAGGGTTCACCTGCTGCAATTTTTGCCTCAACTTCCTCTTTTGCAAGAGTTAGAGAGTTTTTCATATTGTCGCGAGTGATGTAGTTGTATTGCCAATTCGCTGCACCAGCTTCTTTCGCCATTTGACGCATTTGGTCCAATTCTTCCGCGGTGTCGAATGCGATGTAGGCTTTGTCGTTTTCAAGAAGTTGATCCACATATTCGCGGTACATCGGCTTGCGTTCGCTCTGACGGTACGGCCCATTTCCACGGTCCTCGCCACCGATACCTTCGTCCGGGCTGATGCCACACCATTCGAGTGCTTCGATGATGTATTTCTCAGCGCCCGCTACAAAACGCGTTTGGTCGGTATCTTCGACACGTAAAAGGAAGTCTCCGCCGTGTTTTTTGGCGAATAAGTAGTTGTATAATGCGGTGCGCACCCCACCGATGTGAAGGGGTCCCGTCGGCGATGGCGCAAATCTTACGCGTACTTTTGAGCTCATGAGATTAACTTATAATTGGCGCAAAGGTACAATCGGTCAAACCATTAGGAAACACTAACTTTGTTATAATAAACACATCCAAATATGTACCCAGAAGATATGATTGCGCCGATGCGCGCAGAATTGGCCAACAACGGCTACACTGAGACAAGAACTCCTGAAGAAGTTACTGCTGCTATCAACGCTGAAGGAACCACTTTCGTTGTGGTAAATTCGGTGTGTGGATGTGCCGCAGGTTCTGCTCGCCCAGCAGCTATGGCGGTTACAAAATCTGAGATTAAGCCGGATCGCATGATCACTGTATTCGCTGGAAACGACCGCGATGCCGTAGAGCAAGCGAGAAAACACATGCTTCCTTTCCCTCCGTCTTCGCCTTCTATGGCTTTGTTCAAAGACGGTGAGATCGTGCACATGGTAGAGCGTCACCACATCGAAGGACGTACAGCACAAATGATTGCTGGAAACCTACTAGGTGCGTTCGAAGAGCACTGTAAATAAGCCTTCAGGTCGTAGGGCCCGTGCTACGCGTGCTCTAAAACACGAACCGCGAAGCGCTAGAAACGAATAGTATGAAAAACAACAAGTTTGCCGTCATCGGCCTAGGTGTTTTTGGTTCTGCCATTGCCCGTAAGCTCGCAGAGCGCGGTGCCGATGTGATGGCCATCGACGAGAACGAGGAAAAGGTGCAGCAGATTGCTCCAGATGTTGCCTACGCGGTAGCTCTAGACGCGACGAACACCCAAGCGCTTGAGGCGCAAAACTTGACCGAGGTAGACGCGGTCGTTGTAAGTATCGGATCCAGCTTCCAAGAAATGCTGCTGTGTGTATTCCAGTTGCAGGAACTCCAGGTCAAGCGCATCATCGCGCGTGCCCAAGGTCCCGTTCAGCGGAAGATTCTAGAAAAGATGGGCGTAGACCACGTGTTGAGCCCAGAGCTCGAGGTGGCAAACAATGTTGTAGAACAGCTCACTAACCCAGGCGTTTTGATGTGTGTGCAGCTGCCGGATGAGTATGAAATCATCGAGGTACAAGCACCGGCAAAAATCATCGGCAGAACGCTCGAAGACATCGGTTTGCGCAAGAAGTATAACATCAATCTTGTGACGCTAATCCGTAAGGAAGGCGATAACCAGCACCACATCTATGGTGTTCCTTCGCCAGAGACCTTGGTCGATCAAGACGATAGAATTCTCGTGTTCGGGCAGGTCAAAGACATCAATAGATTTATAGAAATCAACGCTTGATGGGGAAAGGACAAATCATCATCACAGGCGTAAGTACAGGTATCGGCTACGCGATTGCGAAGGCAGCGCTTGCGTCCGGTTTTCAGGTGCAAGGCATCGGTAGAAGAGCGCCTGCTGACCTAAACGGGTCTTCAGGATGGTCGTTTGTCCAAGCGGATCTTACGCAAGAAAAGGAACTAGAGTCCGTACCATTTTTGGCCAACGAGTCTGGCGGTCCGACTGTACTGATCAACAACGCTGGAACATTGGGTCCGGTGATGCCTGCAGGCAAAGCGGATTGGAACGGAATCAACCACGCCATGACACTGAACGTGGTGGCACCCATGAGAATGACTGCGCGCTTTTTAGCGGAAGTAAGCGGGGAGCGCCAGGTAATTTTCACCGGCTCAGGCGCGGCACAGTTCGCTATTCCAGGCTGGAGTGCGTATTGCGCGTCGAAATCGGCCATTCATATGTACGCAGAAGTGCTGCAACAAGAGCACCCGGACGTGCGCATCCACGCGTTCAAACCCGGAAAAGTAGATACCCCAATGCAAGCGGAGATTCGTGCAACACACCAGCAAGATTTCCCGGCAGTGGACGCCTTTAAAGAAGAATACGAACAGGGCAAACTCGTGGCGCCTGAAACTGTGGCAGCCAAGCTGTTAAAGGTGATCGAAGGCCCCGTCGAACAACCCGTAGTTTTTGCACTTTCACAAATTACATTATGAGGAATCTAAAACCAATTTTTGCCGTTGCCGCTGGCCTATTTCTAGCCGCATGTACTTCAGAACCCGTAGCCACCGAAGTATTCGTGCGCGAAGATTTAGTGGGTGAATGGACCATAACGGAAGTGGCCTACAGTGGCGAAATGCCGAACCCGTTCAGCCCTTCTACCTTGATGCAGTTCAGCGGTTTGGGAACTCAGCTGAACGGAGAAGTGAACCTCTACGAAATGCCCGACACGGGAAATTTAGATTTGGAATTTGTCGCCAACCTCAACTCTATTCAAGTTCCCGTTTCCCTCGTCAGTGGTGGCGTGTGGACCCTCACAAACAGCGACAGTACGCTCGTTTTAGACAACGACAGTGTCAGCTATACCTTCACCATGATTTCGGGTTTACCGGCCGAGCAAATCTGGGGCACCTCTTTCATGCAGGTCCCTGAAGACAGCAGCTATTGGGCGGACATCGACATGGAACTTACATTGATCAAATAATCACGAGCATAGAGCTTTAAAAGATGGCAAGAGTATTAACGGGAATTCAAAGTTCCGGTAGACAGCATTTAGGAAACATTTTAGGGGCCATCCGCCCAGCGATTCAGATGAGCAACGACCCGAAAAACGAGGCGTTCTTGTTCATTGCAGACTTGCACAGTTTGACGACGGTGAAAGATGCAGAATTGCGTAAAAGCAACCTTTTGGCCACTGCGGCTGCATGGCTTGCTTGCGGTTTAGACCCGGAGAAAGCGGTGTTCTATGTGCAAAGTGATTTGCCAGAATGTACGGAGCTCACTTGGTATTTGAACTGTTTTACGCCCTACCCGATGCTGGCAAATGCGCACAGCTTTAAGGACAAGAGCGACAACCTTAGCGATGTGAATGCCGGTCTTTTTGACTACCCAGTGCTCATGGCTTCAGACATCTTGCTCTACGACGCCGAGATCGTGCCGGTGGGAAAAGACCAGAAGCAGCACTTAGAGATTACGCGCGATTTAGCGAGTAGTTTTAACCACCGCTACGGAGATACTTTCGTAGCTCCTGAAGCAAGCATCTCCGAAGAGGTGATGACGATTCCCGGAACGGATGGACGTAAGATGAGCAAGAGCTACGGCAACGTGATCGATGTCTTCTTGCCGAAAAAACAGCTGAAAAAGCAGATCATGGGCATCCAAACGGATTCTACGCCGTTAGAGGACCCGAAAGATCCTGAAACGTGTAATGTGTATGCGCTGTACAAGCTTTTAGCAACGCCGGAACAGACGGCAGAATTGGCGGCGAAATACCGCGGAGGAAACTTCGGATACGGACACGCAAAAACGGCGCTCTTGGATTTGATTTTAGAGCAGTTTGGCGCGGCACGTGAGCGTTTTGATCACTACATGGAACACCCAGACGAGGTCTTCGCTGCACTAAAGGTGGGCGCTGATAAGGCACGTCCTATCGCGCAAGACACGCTTTCGCGCGTACGTGAGAAGCTTGGGTTTTAATGCCAGATAAACTTCATTTCAGACTGTTTCTCACCGCTTTTTAACTGCAGCAAATACGTGCCAACTGGAGCCGTGATTCCTGTTGCGAACATGCGCTGAGCACCGGCCTTAAGCTCATGTTCAAGCAACAACTTTCCATCTAGGGTATAGACACTGACCTGAGTGGCTTGATCTTGCGGGTTGCTCAAACGGATTTCTAAGCTCGACGAGCGCGAATTAGGGATGATTTGTGCGCCTAGATCGGTTTTGTTAGCAGGGTGATGTTCCTCCAGTCCCACAGTGGTATTTCTGTACATCAGCACTTTGTAGATGGTGGCGTTTGCCGTAGAGCTGTTGGTCATGCCGCCAAAGAAAACATTGCGACCGGGAGAGTTGATCCCACCGTAGATATACCCGAGGTGTGTGGTATCGGCTGTGAGCGCATCCATCTTTAGGATATTGGCCGATTCAAACCCGAGGTCCTCCCGAACAAAAAATTCCGCACCTGCACCGAGGTAGTTGGGCATGGATTCGTTTAAAAGTCGCTCCGTGTACGTTCCATTCTGCTTGGTGACTGCTGCGATCGTGCTTACAAAAGGCACGTCGTTATCGTGCACTAATGTTCCATTCGCGTCGTAGTAGTATTCTGCAATCCCTCCAAAAAACACCGTATGCATCGCCGCTGCTGAATCTTCCCAAAGACTCAACGTAGGACAGTGGTAGTGGTTGAGGTATTGCGAGAAGTTGGACACCGGGCTGGCAGTGCTCGTTGAAATTTCTACCGGGTGTAAAAAAGGCAGATCAGCGCCGTATTGAAAGACGCCAGACCAAGCGTTTAGATTTAGGGTGGTACCGTCGGTCATGTAGGTGACGTTGTAATCACGGCGGTGCAGTTCAGCAGTATCAACAATAGCCGTGTAGTGCTGGATGCTGAGGTTAGGGAAGGTGCCCGACACCCCAAAACGGCGAATGGCATTCGTGTACGCCTGTACATAAGTGTTGTGGCCCATAGGGTTGTATTGCCCGTCAAAGCGTTGACCACCGACAAGCACAAAGGTCGTGTCGAGCTGAAGGAGCTTTCCTCCTGTAACGGCAAAGTTTGAGTCCGTCATGGTTTGTGTGGTGGCTGCGCTGATCTGGCCTTGCTGGATGATCTGTTTCATCATGGCAGGTACGTTGATCGCGGTGAGCATCGGGTGAGTAATGTGAACCGATTCCGCTGAAAGACCATATCCGCCAACCACGAGCAGTATCGAGTCGCGCATGATAAAGTTCGCGTTCGTAGCAGATAGCTGGGCTTCTAGGGTGTCGTTCGAGAGGCCGCTTATTGAGGCATGGTGGTAGGTGGCATTCACGGGGTCGATGACGTAGACGTCGCGGTTGTGTCCCGCATCGTCGAAACTTTGCCAGGGTTGACGCTGGTGTAGACCGTCGAGCCGCCCGCCGATGATCAGCCACTTGCCATCGTATTCAGCGGCAGTGTAGGATTGAATTCCGGGGAGACCGGTTATGGTAATTGGCTCTAGGATAACGTCAAAGGGCGCGGTAGTTTGGGCGAACGATAGCAAGCTAGAAACGGCGAAAAAAGCGGTAACAAGTGTTTTCATAGACTTCGAAAGTAGCGCTTTTACGAAATCCCAAAAGTGACATAAGTCACCCCTTCGAGAGGAAATGCTATATTTAGCGCCATGAAAAAAGGGCTGAGTTATGTTCACCACACTTGGTACTATTTGATCGCTTTTGTTTCGATCGTAGTGCTGTTGCCTGCGCTCCTTTGGACAGCGCGTCCAGGAGGGAAATACAAGCATTTTTTCGCCGTGGGTAAAGTTTGGGCCTGGATCTATTTGTTAGGCATGGGCGTTTGGCCACGGCCGAAGCGCTACCGATTAGCGCACGAGGGTCCCATGGTGCTTGCGGCAAATCACGGTTCAGATTTAGATATTCCATTGACGTTTTTAGCCAGCCCTCGTCCGGTGGTCTTTATGGGCAAGGCGGAGCTGTTGAAATTGCCGTTGTTTGGGTATTTTTTTAAGCAGACTTCCATTCCTGTGGACCGCAGCAGTTTTAGCGGAAGAAAGCAGGCCATGATCGACGCGAATCAGCGCATCAAGGACGGATACAGCGTTTGCATTTACCCGGAAGGAGGCATTCCGCCCCAGGAATATCTGCTGCGCGGCTTTAAGGCTGGAGCGTTTAAACTTGCCGTAGATAACAATGTCCCGGTGGTGCTGATGAGCATTTATCAAAACAAGTTCCGTTTGGGAGACTGGGGAGAGCCGTCTTCGATCGGGCCCGTGGACTCAAAGGTGTTGGGCGAGTACTGGCCGAAATTGGACGAGAAAAACCCGCTAGAAGAGCTTTCGGACCGTTGTTATGTGGCCCTTGCGGAGGATCTAAAAAAGTGGGGGCACACCGGCAAAGTTGTTTTACCTTTGAACTCTTAATCACGCGAACATGAGCATTAGCAAAGAACAGATCAAACATTTGGCCCATTTGAGTAGACTGCAACTTTCTGATAAAGAGGTGGATGCAATGCAGGGCGATATGGAAAACATCTTGAAGTTTGTAGCACAGATCGACGAATTGGATCTCTCTTGTGTTGAGCCTCTTACCCAGATGAGCGACAGTGTAGACGTGATGCGTGAGGATGAGGTTCGCGATATGCTGACCAAGGAGCAGGCGTTAAAAAATGCGCCAGATGCCAATTCTGACTACTTCCGAGTGCCAAAATTCGGTAAGAAGGTCTAACCTGAAACATTCTTTGAACAGGGGTGTTTCTTGAGTACTATCAACCCCTACTATGAAAATAGCAATCATTCAAGGCAGCCCTAGAACGGGAGCCAAAAGTGCCATAGTTGCACACTACCTAAGCGAACAGTTGAACCAGCGAGAAGGCGTAGAAGCCCACGTGATCGACGTCCGCGAATACAACGCCCCCAACTTTGACATCGATGTGGATTTTCCACAGAAAGATGCCCTCGGGGAGCTCCTTCAAGATGCAGATGGATTACTGCTAGTGGCACCGGAATACAACGGAGGAATGCCAGGCGCAATGAAAAATTTGCTGGACTTTTACCGCGCACAATACCAAAAGAAACCGATGGCTACCTGTACAGTAAGCGCCGGTCCTTTCGGTGGCTTGAACGCGTTGCATGCGATGCGCAGCTGGATGTCTTATGTGGAAGCAATCATCAGCCCAACGCGTTTGCTTGTAAGCAATGTGAGCAGCTTGTTCGATGAGAACGGCATACCGCAAGACCCGATCTTCAACAAAAACGCCCCAGTCTTTCTAGAAGACTTTATTTGGTTGACTTCCAAACTCGCTTAGAGGGCATATTTACATGAATTCTAGTGCAGCAATAGGAAGGTGTCGGCAGTGGTTTAAGGGCCAAGGTTGGACACCTTTTCCTTTTCAGTTGCAAGCGTGGAGTGCCTACATAGAGGGCGGCTGCGGTTTAGTGAACGCTCCTACTGGAAGCGGTAAGACCTACAGCTTGTTACTGCCGGCGATCGCCGAAGGTTTGGAGCGTGCGAAGAGCGACAAGCGCAGTACAGCAGGCGCTCAGCTGATCTGGATCACGCCCATTCGGGCCTTAGCGAAAGAGATCGAGCAAAGTGCGAAAAGAGCGGTAGCAGAGCTGGGTTCGGACTGGGAAGTCGGCACGCGCACTGGAGACAGTACGCAGAAAGTCAAGCAGGAGCAGAAAACGAAATTGCCACAGATCTTGATCACCACCCCGGAAAGTATCCATGTGATGCTCTCTAACAAGGGGTACGAAAAGCTATTTCGCAACCTGCAAGCGGTTGTTATCGACGAATGGCACGAGCTGATGGGTAGTAAACGCGCCGTGCAGTGCGAGCTGTTTCTGACGAAATTTCGTACGCTGAGGCCAGAGTTGCGGACTTGGGGAATCTCAGCGACCATCGGCAATATGGAGGAAAGCATGGACATTCTGATGGGTACGCGGCCTCCGGTAGGGCCTACTTTTATCCGCGCAAACATTGAGAAAAACATCATTATAGAGCCCGTTTTGCCCGATGAGGTAGAGACACTCCCTTGGGCAGGTCACCTTGGAATCAAGCTGTTAGATAAAGTGGTTTCATTGATTCATGAAAACCAGAGCACGCTGGTCTTTACCAACACTAGGGCACAAGCGGAGATTTGGTTTCAAAAACTGCTTGAGGTGGATCCCTCACTTGCCGGTGTGCTCGCGATGCACCACAGTGCGATTTCTAAAGAGGTTCGCGCTTGGGTGGAAGAAGCGTTGTACGACGGGAGGCTGAAGGCAGTGGTCTGTACGTCGTCCCTAGATTTAGGGGTGGATTTTAGGCCCGTGGACTGCGTGGTACAGATCGGCTCCCCGAAAGGCGTGAGTCGTTTTGTGCAGCGTGCAGGCCGCTCAGGGCATCGACCAGGGGCGACTTCGAAAATTCACTTTGTGCCGACGCATGCGCTAGAATTGCTGGAATGTGCCGCATTGCGTAAGGCCGTGGCACTGAAGACCAACGAAGATCGAATGCCGTATATCCGAAGTCTTGATGTGCTGATTCAGTACATGGTCACACTTGCGGTCAGCGATGGCTTCCGCAGCGAAGAATTGCTTCAGGAGATCCGTCAGAGCGTGAGTTTTAACAGCGTGAGCGACGAAGAATGGTCGTGGTGTTTGGACTTTATTGTACGCGGCGGACAGAGCTTAGAATCGTATGAAGATTTTCACAAGGTGGTGCTCGAGGAAGGCGTGTACAAGGTGGTTTCGCGCAAGGTAGCAATGCGTCATAAATTCAACATCGGCACGATCGTAAGTTCGACACTAGTTAGGGTTAAGTTGCAGAGAGGCAAGTTCTTAGGACAAGTAGAAGAGTGGTTCATCAGTAAGTTGAGCCCGGGAGATACGTTTTGGTTTGCAGGACGGTGTTTAGAGCTCGTGCGGTTCAAAGGCGTGGAGGCGACTGTGTGCTTGTCGAAGCAGAATAAGGGTCAGGTGCCTAGTTTTATGGGCGGACGGATGCCGCTGAGTGCAGAGCTCGGTCATTTCCTGAGAGAAAAGTTCGAAGAAAGTAGCACGAGAGACAGCTTTGAGGACGTGGAATTGGCGATGATTCAACCTATCATCCGTTTGCAGAAAGAGCGCAGTATCGTTCCGTCACGGGGTCAATTTTTGATTGAATACCTCGAAGATACGGAGGGCCACCACCTGTTTGTGTACCCGTTTGAAGGGCGCTTGGTGCATGAAGGACTGGCTTCTTTGCTCAGTTATCGCTTAGGACTTTTTGCCCCACAGACCTTCTCTATTGCGATGAACGACTATGGGTTTGAGCTGATGAGTGATCAGCCTATTCCGATAGAAGACGCCTTGGATAGTGACATTTTCTCGGTAGAAGATTTGCGGACGGACCTAGTGAGCAGTTTGAACGAAAGCGAGATGATGCAGCGGAGGTTCCGGGACATCGCACAGATTTCAGGTTTGGTGTTCACGGGGTATCCGGGGAAGAACATTACCACGAAGCAATTGGTCAATTCTACCAAGCTGATGTATGAAGTTTTTCGAGATTACGATCCGGACAACTTGCTGTTGCGTCAGGCGGATGAAGAGGTCCATGACTTTCAGCTTGAGGAGGCACGTATGCGCTCTGCACTGGACAGAATCGCCACGCAATCAACTGAATTTGTGCGCATCGACAAGCCCACTCCGCTCTCGTTTCCAATTCTTGTAGACCGACTTCGTGAAACCATCGGAAGCGAGTCTTTGGCCGAGCGCATCAAGCGCATGCAGCTAGATTTCGGCTAATAAAAACCCGCACCTTCAGGGAGAAGATGCGGGCTCTAATGGTACTAAAGTACTCGTTCTGTCTTAGTTCTGGAAGGCGCCAGCTGCAGCGACGTAACGCTGGTAGAAGCTCTGCGTGTTTTCCGCGTCAAACTGCTGGATGTTTCTAAACAGCATCTGATAGAACTGTAGGTTCGTTTGCCACTCTTGCTGCGCTCTTCGCTTGTCCTCGCGAGAGAACGAAGCATAATAGTTAAGCTCATCATCGAGGTGCTGTGCAAAGTTGTCGGTGAGTGCACGTGCCTTGTCCATCGCTCCAGCGCGGTAGTACGCGTCGATCACCCCGAACAGGAAGTAGTTGTAGCCAAATTTCTCGGTAGGCATTTTTTCCATGGCAAAGTCGAGCGTTTCAATCGCTTTCGCGTTGTTTCCTTCCGCAATGAACTGATTGGCCAAACGACCAAAGATCGTGCGTAGGTTGTAGCTCAAACGGCGGTTCGTTTCGTCGAGGTAGACGTCGGGAAGTTCCATGTTTCCGTAGCTGAATTTGTTGATCAGGTTATCGTACATGATCTCCGTGTTCACATTACCGTAATCGATCCCAGAGGCTCCAGATTTATTCAATACCGGTACGAAGCGGTACGCCATACCTTCCAGCTGGAAGTAGTCGTTCAGCCAGAAGTACGACTTTGGCGAATTCCCCACAGTGATAGAGAAGTATATCGGACGTGTCCAGTCGTTGTTCGCGATCAGGTCAATCACCATCAAATCGCGTTTCGTGATCACATTACTTTTCCAATTCCAGTCGATGTAATCCAACACTTTCGCGCTGTCAGCAGCATCCACTACGCCATTCGCAAGAACGGCTTCTTTGTCAATCGAGATGCGCAACTTTTTCTGTGGATACAATGGCAATTCCTTGTTTCCACCCGTTTTGAATTTCACTTGGCTGTCGTCACGCTTCGTGAATTTGATAAAGTCTTTCACGTCCCAGCGGCCTTTCACGCCAAGGTCACGGTAGTACAATACATCACGTGTGCCCTGCACATACTGGTTCCAGTCAAAGCTGAACGGCACAGACTCTCCGTCGTAAGCGGCGCGGCGCTGCTGGTCGATATACCAGTCGGTGTTCAGTAGCGAGAGGTTCACTACACGAACATCTGTACGGTAGCCTTCCACTTCTTGTACGTACCAGAGCGGGAAGGTGTCATTATCTCCGTTGGTAAACAGGATCGCGTTCGGATCACAACTGTCGAGATACGCTTTAGCGATATCGCGCGCCGTATAGCGGTTGCTACGGTCATGGTCGTCCCAGTTTTCAGCGGCCATACGGACCGGCACAGCAATCATCGTTACGGTGATCGCGAGGTACGAGGCTACCTGAGGACTCATCTTCGTGCGAAGTGTGTCCCAAAGTCCTAGTGCACCGATGCCGATCCAGATGGCAAAGGCGTAGAAGGACCCTACGAAGGCGTAATCACGTTCTCTCGGCTCGAACGGCTTGTGGTTCGTGTAGACCACAATGGCAAGACCGGTAAGGAGGAAGAAGAGCGTTACGGCCCAAGCGTCCTTGTTGTTCTTTTTGTACTGGTACCACAGTCCGAAGATTCCCAGAAGGAATGGCAACATGAAATAGGTGTTGCGCGACGGATCGTTTTTCATGTGTTCCGGCAAGTTTTCTTGATTTCCGATACGCATTGCGTCGAGGAATGGAATACCCGTGATCCAATTCCCTTTGCTCATCTCGTAGCGGTGTTGCGCATCGTTTTGACGACCGGAGAAGTTCCACATGAAGTACCTCCAATACATTTTTCCGACTTGGTATTCGAAGAAGAATTTCACGTTCTGAGCGAAGGTGATCGGCTTCTTTTCATCGGTGATACCGACAATCTTCAAATAATTTTGCTTGTATTGCGGATCGTCGTTCCAGATACGCGGGAAGAATCCTTGATATTTCGGGTCGTAGTTAGGCTTGCTGGCCTTCTTGTCGTCCGTCATCAAATATTTGCCTTCGATAGAAAGGTTGCCGCCATTTTCAGCCACATACGCTTCTGCATCACTGGCCAATTTAAAAGCGGTCACCTGTTTCGGACCTTTCATCACTGCATATCCACGCTGGTACACCGGCTTCCCATCACTGAACGGGTCGTTGCGATCGTACGGAGCGTTAAAGCTTTTCCCATAAAGAATGGGCCAATCCCCATACTGTTCACGGTTGTAGTACGCCAAAAGCGACATCGCATCTTCCGGGTTGTTCTCATCAATCGGCGTATTTGCGTTCGAACGAATCGCCAAAATGATGAACGTAGAATAGCCCAAAACGATAAGCATCACAGCCAAAATAGACTGCTGCAACAGCGGCTTATTTTGTTTCTGCGTCCACATCAAACCGAACACTACCGCGCCGATCAAAATCAGCGAAGCAGCTACAGTTCCCGAGTGGAATGGCAGACCAATGTTATTTACAAAGAGGATTTCCAAGGTGCTGAACAGACGCAACACCATAGGAATGATAAAGGCAAAAACGATCGCTAAAACACCGATACTCGCTCCATTCGCGATGATGAACCCGTTGCGTGTCGTCTTTGGAAATTTCTTGAAATAATAGATCATGGCGATCGCCGGGATGGTCAAGAACACCAAGATGTGTACCCCAACCGAAAGCCCTACTAAATAGGCGATCAGTAGCAACCAGCGGTTCGCGTTCGGATCTTCGTCCACGGCTTGTTCCCACTTAAGCACGGCCCAGAATGCGGCAGCAGTAAAGAAGGAACTCATCGCATACACCTCGCCTTCCACGGCAGAGAACCAGAAACTGTCACTAAAGGTGTAGGCAAGCGCTCCTACAGCACCGGCTCCAAGCACGGCAATGATGGCAGCGTTGTCCAATTTTTCTTTTCCACCAAGAATTTTAGTCGACAGCGCGGTGATCGTCCAAAACAAGAACAGAATACTGAACGAGCTGCTGAGCGCGCTCAATCCATTCACCATTAACGCTTGATGTTCTGGGGCACTCGCGAGCTGGCCAAAAAGGTTCCCCATCAACTGGAAGAACGGCGCGCCCGGAGGGTGACCTACTTGTAATTTCACGGAAGTGGCGATGTATTCCCCACAATCCCAGAAACTTGTAGTCGGTTCTATGGTCAAGAAATAGGTCGCTGTGGCGATGGCAAAAACCAACCATCCTACGATCGTATTGAGCTTCTTATAATTCACTGGTACATTTTTTACGGGCCAATTTTATACACCAACCCTTTCTAAACGGTTCGAAAATAAGAAAATCCATCGCCACCGCTCCTCAAAACCATGTTAAACACGAATTTTTTGCTCAACTCTTTTTTGTGTTTTCTGAATTGACGTATATTTGCCCTCCCAAAAGGGAGAATTGTCCGATGGTGTAATGGCAACACTACGGTTTTTGGTACCGTCATTCTAGGTTCGAGTCCTAGTCGGATAACTCAGAGAAAGCCTCGCACGAAAGTGCGGGGCTTTTTTCGTTCCAAACCCCCTCAAGCTCGCTTGAAGAGGTGTGGGGAACGAAAAAAGCCCTGCGCGCCGCAAGCGCGCGTTGCTTGTCTGAGAGGACCACATCTCCCGACGCCCAGGACCGCCAATCCCGCGGTAGCGGGTTGGCAATCCTAGTTCTGAATCAGTCCCTTTTCCCCCAAGCTCGCTTGAAGAGGTGCACACAGAAGTACTCATGTCGAAAAGCAGTACAGCAGAATTGCCGCTATGTACTCATTTTTGTGGGGATCATAAACACGACACCTTTTAAGAATGCAAGTATTAGTATATCGCTTTCCGATCGGCTGGACCGCTCGGAAGCAGCGTTTGTGGCTCACCGCTTTTCCGTGTGTGATGCAGGCGAATAAAAGTCCAGGAAATCTGACCGTGGGGATGATTAATAGAAAGTCCTACATGATTGCCTATTCTGTGTGGGGCTCTGAGGAGGCGCTGCTACAGTTTGAACGCTCACAGATTCACACGCAAACGATGCAAGATTTACAAGAATTAACCTCGTATGAGGAGATGCACTTGGAATACCATTCCGTTCCCGACGATATGGAAGTGGAGCGCGTGGCGAACCAGCTTATTTCAGAAGGAAAAGACGCGGAATTTGCGTGGTAGGGTGGCGAATGCGCTATCTTGAAACACCAACAAAACCCTTATGACCCCCCCTAACCTCACCCCCTATCTTCAGGTAGTTTCTTTTCCGGAGCAGCCGATGGTCAGTTTGATCGTCCCGGTGTACAACATGAAAAATTGGCTACCGGGCCTGTTTACTACCTGTGCCCAATTCAGAACGCTCCTGCCCTATGAGCTTATTTTCGTGGACAATAACAGCTCCGACGGGAGTCGCGAACACCTCGAAAGTGTGGGCGCTCGTGTGGAAACAGCGCCGAGACAAGGCGTGAACTTTGCGCGGCAACGTGGCCTAGAATTGGCCAAAGGAACGGTCGTGATTTCGATGGATGCAGACACCGCCTACCCCGAACATTTTCTTGACGATATGACACTGCCGTTGTTCGAATCTGCCGACTGCGCATTGGTCTGGGCAACGTCAGTGAGATGTCAGGACCCCTTTGCACCGACGGTGGTGGACCGAATGAAATTGGTCGTGAAGAAAATCATGCACTTGCGGCTAAGAGGCCGGCTGGATCAGGCGAAACAGGCCCGAGCACATGCGATGGCGTTCCGCAAAGATTCGGGCGCATTCTATCCGGCAGATGTTCAAAATATTGCAGGATGTGACGACGGACTCGTGGCCATACAGCTGCTGCGAATGGGGCGGGCACACCGCATCTCGACGGGACTTTTCACCAAGCGCGGCGCTGAGGAGCGCATCGATGCAGATTCGCGTTGGCCGAAGTTTTAGGTCTTTTTCTTAGCGAAAGGCGTGAGGGTGACTTGGGCCTTAGCAAAGAATTGACTCTGGGCACCGTCGGTGTTGATTGCAGAGGAAGAACCGATATAGAAAATAGTGAAGGCGCTGGGCTGGTACTGTACCAGCGGCTGCAGCAGCACGCTGTTGTCAAAGGCGTTGTATTGCGAAATGAGTCGGGCTTGCAAGAACCTGTTTGCATTGTAGCGAATGTTCGAGCGCCAGATCCATCCGCTGTAGATTTTTCCGGAGCCATCGACTTCGTAAAGCGAGCTGTAGTTGCCGTCAAAACCAGCTTGGAGCTTGCCGGCGAATTGGAAATTTAGGTTGACCCCAGCGTTTAATCCATGGCCGATGCGTGGCGTGTCGGTATTGTAGGCGACAAATTCTCCGGGGTTGATGTAGGCATTGACTCTAAATGTTTGCACTGGGCTCCATCCGATCCAGTTCCAAGCACGTGTCATGTTGCGAAGAATGACCCCTTCAAACTCCTCCATAATTCCATGATTCACCCCACCGCCTAGGGCAAGGTTGCCGGCGAATTGAAAACTGTATTCCGTGTTCATTCCGGTGTTTTTCCAAACGCCTTGTGGAGTAATTCCAGCGTCTCCGCCTAAAAATACGACATATCGCTTCAGGTATTTTTTATTCGGCCGCCTGATGTAGCGCTGTCCGCCCCCGATGTTGCTTCGGTTGTTGATCGGGACAAAGCCCATGTCGGCGCGAAAAGTTTGAGAGGTATGGTTCCAGAAAAAATCGGTCCCCCAATTCATGGTAGAACGGTTGAGCTGATGATTTAATAAATAGCCGTGAAACTGTTCGCTGTCTGTGGCGGCAGTGTATTCGCCAAAGGTCGCATCGGAAGTGATCCAGTCGGTGTCAGGCTCATCGGTGTAACTCCATGCATATTCGCCTGAATAACGCCAGCTTTCGCCCAAGTTTTCGCGAACTGTTAGTGCGTTGAGGTGTCCACTACCGCCGTCGAGGTACATGCGGTTCGTGCTGAGTACGCCGATGTTCTCTCCGTTTTTACGCGGAGCGGTGAAGCGCACAACGCTTGCGAAACTTTGTCCGGCGGTACCCACCTCGTCGCGGTTTTCTCCGGGCACCAGATACGGGGAGTTCAGATCGTACCCGGCTAGGGCATAGGTACGGAGAGATTTTCCTTGGCCGAGGTATTTCATCATGCCCGCGGGGTTTGCGATGGTGCGGGAGTAAAAGAGATTCATGGCCGTTGCCGTCAGGTCGGCACCTTCGTTGAAAAAGGGACGTCGCTCGGGATAGAATAGGCTGGTTGCGGAGTTCACTTCGACTTGGGCGGCATCACTTTCCACCGTTGAGAAATCTGGGTTGACGGCGAGCTCGATGGAGTTTTGGGAATTGATCCCATAAAATGCGCTGAAGCCGGCTTTGCCGGAGGGCGTACCGAATTGGTTCCCGGAAAGAGGAATGCCGCCTAAAAGATAGGGGAGGATGTCGCGTCGTGTTGAGCTGCGGATGCCGTCGATCAGCAGGAAGTCGTTGAATTGGCAGTCGAAGCACGGGTTGTCAAAATTCCGATTCATGCTTACGGATCGGTGGATTTGCGGCCCCACGTAATATTCGCGGAAAAACCCTACGCGCCAGCGTTGTTGTTCCTTGTTCTCAAACTGTAAGGAGCTGAACGGGATGCGCATTTCTAACGTCCATCCTTTTGAACCAATTTTTGTTGCCGTCTGAAACGTCACATTGTACGCCATATCAAAGTCCTCGCTCTCCACCGTCGGGTTATTGTTGCGCAGGTCAAGCTGCACGCCATACGCATTCGAGGCGATGAACACCGTGTTTCGCATGTCGCCGTACAGATCGAAATTTACTCCGATAAAATCATCACCCCAGGCCTCGTCTCTTGGCTGCACGTTCGCTCTAAGGTGCGTGCTGTCTACTAAAGGACAATCAAAGCCGATGATCAGCTCCTCTTCTGTACGCATCACCCCAGCGCGACTGAGTACCGGTGGCGTCCCGTTTGGAGCAGGATCCATCTCGTTAAAGAGCTCAAAAGGAAGTGCGTTTTCATATTCCCCGGGGCTCAGTACTCCATCCATAACGGCTGTTTCAGGAGCAAAAGGCACAGTTAACTCCCGAAGTGGATTGAGTTCTTGGGCAAAACCAGCACAAGTGAATAGGGCAGATAACAGAAGAAGCAAACGTGTCATGGGCGGAGTGTTGGGGAACACAAAGGTCTGAAAAGCAGCGCTCTTCAGACCTTTTGTTTGGCGTTAATGTTTAGGTAAAAACAGGGTACGGATGTAACGCCAGTGCTGTTGGTGCGATTACAAGGCGATACCTAGGGTAACAGATCCGATGTACACTTCTTCATTAAAAGCGCCTTGTTGGAACAGCGTTCGTGCGTCCAAACGACCGGTTACTTTCCACGCTTTGTAGCCGACTTGCGCCTGCAGACCGTAGCGGAAAAGGTGGGTGTTGTAGTTGTTGTTCGTACGAATCTGCATACGCTCTCCTTCGGAATCTGATCCTAAAAGATGCGCCTCGCTGACGATACGAACACCGCCGTAACCTCCAACTCCGAGCGTGAAGCTTTCGTCTACTTTTCCTCTTTTGCTGAAGTCGATGTGGAGCATCATCGGAATTTCAAGGTAGAGTTGATCGAATCGGTTTCTACGCACATCCATTAATTCGGTAACGGGAAGAATCTCCGTAGTGGCGTCAGCACCGTTTGATGCGGGAGCAACCTTCATAATCATGTGATCGTTCTTGAAGATAAAAGCCGTTGACTCCAAGTCTAACCCGCTCTGGAACACAAAAGGACTAGCCGCGCCACCGATCTTGCGTTTCGTACCGAAGGAGACGCGTGTATTTAAGCTTTCCCAGCTGCTGAGTAGACGCTCGGTATTCGTTTCGTAACCGGATGCGTCTCTAAGGCTATTTGCTCCGAAATGGAATTCGAAATAGTCGAATGAAGTCTTCGTAGATTTTTTCGGTGCAGGCGGTGGTGCCGGTGCCTCAGGCGCTTCTGGCGCATCGAAGTCGAGATCCGTTTTCAGGTCGCGCTCAACCGCATCGCCGATGGCGTCATCCATCGCTTTATCGTTGGACTCCCACTTCTTCCCGAACTCTTCAGCCCAGGCTTCCATGCGTTCTCCAAGCTCTTCGCCCCATTCTTCCATGCTTTCGCCGACATTTTCCATACGCGACTCAAAGTCTTCGGTAAGTGCCTCAGTGCGCGCTTCGCCTTCTTCCTCGGTAAGGGTTCCGGCCTCTACGAGTGCTTGGATTTCAGCGATCTGTGCGCTCAGTTTTGTGACTCTAGTCGTACTGATTTTTACAATCTCAGTGATGGCTTCAAGCAGCCCTGCTTCCGGGTCGATCCCGTCGATCTCCACACGTACTTCATTCGTGTCGGTAGGAGCGGTCCATGCGCCAGTCGCGCCACTCATACTCAGTCCTAACGCGAGGTATCCGAATCCCAGTAGGGCAGTAGTTGTCTTTTTCATATCAATTGTTTTTAGAGGTTCTTTTGGTAGATAATGTTGCTAATGTTTTATTCACGGAAACCTTCGCCGATTCCCAGTTGAGGTATCCTTTACCGATAATTTTCGCTACGTTTTGTCCCAAGGTTTTTGCGCCCCTGCCCAGCGTTTTCGAAAGGATTCCAGCGGGCGCTTCGGCATAAAACGCATTTTCAGCAGGCACAAAATTCACTTCCACTTTTACGGGTTCTTGCACCAATTCCGACCGCACCACATCCAGCGCTAACAGCGTTTCATTCACCGCCATTTCCGCCTCATATGCTGCCAATCGTGCTTCCCAATGCGGCACCATAGCGCGTTTTTTTCGCTCATGCACCGCCACCGCTACCGGCGCTTCCATTCCTGACCCCTCCGTTCCCGCTTCGAGAACTTTATCGAGCACAGTCTTCTGCATTTCCTGAGCTTCTAGCAGCGCTTCGACCGGCGACCACACGCCACCTTCTGTGCTGAGGTCCTCGCCGCTCTCAAAGGTCTCCTGCAGCTCCCGAGGGTCATAGCTTGCGGACGGCTCCAAACCGACGGTCCACACTAGGGCGATCACCGCAGCAACGCTCGCCGCAGCCAGCAGGGTCTTGTGCCAAACCACCACGAGTCCACGCTTTTGCGCAGCTGCTGCAACACGGGCACGCTCTGCATCTACTGCGGCAGAGATCCCCTCCCAAAGCTCCGGGTTAGGGAGCTCGGTGTAGCCTTCGAGGGCATTTTTAAAGGTGTCGTCTACGTTACTCACGTTGCGTTGTTTATTTCGTTTTAGCTCCCTGGGCACGGTGCGCAGGCAGCTGGCTTTGCAATAGTTTTCGAGCCTTACTCAGCTGGCTCTTGCTGGTTCCCACGCTGATCTCGAGCAGTTCGGCGATCTCGTGGTGTTGGTATCCTTCGATAGCGTACAGGTTGAAGACGGTGCGGTACCCAGTGGGCAGCGCTTGGATAAGCTGAAGCAAATGTGCGGCTTCATCGCTGTGGGTTACTGGCGCAGAAATATCGCCTTCCCAGTCGAGGTCGAACGGATTTTTTCCGCGTTTCAAATAGGTCAGGCACTCTCGCACGGCTATGCGTTTCATCCATCCTTCAAAGTTCCCACTGCCAGAGTAGGTATCTAGGCGCGTGAGGATTTTGATGAAGGCATTGCTCAAGGCTTCCTCGGCTTCTTCTATACGTGTCAAATAACGTCTGCAGATCCCCATCAACACCGGCGACATGCGCTGGTACAACTCGTGTTGGGCTTTTTTATCGCCCGCTCTACAAGGTTCGAGCAAATGCTCCATGGTTGAGGGTTTCTATCTTAAAGACGACACACGGGTGTCAAAAGGTTGCCTGTGGGTGGAAATAAATTTTCAATTAGTTGATAGTCAGTTGTGTACGAACCAATTTTTTCCAGAAGTAATATAGCGGGAAATTGATAATTGGTTCTAGAAAGAAGGAATTAATGTGGAGATTCCCCATAATTAACACCGTGGCAAGAGCACTCCATATTCAAACCCGTATCTTTACTAATAGATTATGGCAAGAAAGCACAATAAAAGAGCCGGTAAGCGTACGCACAGTGTGGACGTGAAGGAATGGGCTCAGAAAGTGGAATCGGTATTCCGCCAATTCCCAACCCGAAAATTCAATTACAAACAGATCGCCGCTCAGCTGGGCTACAAACCGCCCATGGTGAAAGCCAAAGTGGAGATGGCCCTCTCAGACCTCGAGCGCGCTGGCAAAATTTCCAGCATCGACCGTGGCAAATACAGACTAAAATACGTTGCAGACTACGTCGAGGGCGTGGTCGACATGGCCAGCAATGGCAACGGATATGTTGTCAGCCCCGATACGGAAAGTGACATTATGGTGCGCGCACCGCACCTCAAGCACGCCCTACACGGCGACACGGTCAAAGTCAGTCTCTTCTCGCGCCGCGGGAAAAAACTCGAAGGCGAAGTCGTAGAAATCGTCAAGCGCAAACAAACCGATTTTGTCGGTACCGTCGAGATAGGCAAGAGCTATGGATTTTTAGTGCCCTCGAGCCGAAAGATGGTCGTGGACATCTACATTCCGAAAGACAAACTCGCTGGGGTGGAGCACGGACAAAAAGCCGTGGTGCGCATCACGAATTGGCCAGAAAAGGCAAGCTCGCCGTTCGGTGAGGTCATTAAGATCCTCGGGAATGCTGGGGAGCACAATACAGAGATTCATGCCGTACTCGCGGAGTTTGGTTTACCGAACGAGTTCCCCGTTGAGGTGGAGGCTGCCGCAGATGAATTGGACACCGGGATTAAGGAGGAAGAAGTGGCGAAGCGTCGCGATTTCAGAGGTGTTCCAACGTTTACGATCGATCCGGCAGATGCGAAGGATTTTGATGATGCCTTGAGCATTCAGCAGCTCAAAAATGGGCGTTGGGAGATCGGTGTACACATCGCTGATGTCAGCCATTACGTGCAGCCAGGAACCATTTTAGACGATGAAGCGATCGAGCGCGCTACCAGTGTTTATCTGGTCGATCGCGTGGTCCCGATGCTTCCAGAAGTGCTCTCAAACGGCGCGTGTTCATTGCGTCCAAACGAAGATAAATACACCTTCAGTGCCGTCTTTGAGATGGACGAAAAAGGCCAAGTTCACAACGAATGGTTCGGCCGTACTGCCATCCACTCCGACCGGCGATTCGCCTACGAGGAAGCGCAGGAAATTATCGAAGACAAGCACCCAGAAGGAAGCAAGGCAGATTTCTACCAAGAAATCCGATTGATGGATAAAATGGCTAAAGTGCTCCGCGACAAACGCATGAGTAGCGGTGCTTTGAGCTTTGACAAAAAGGAGGTCAAATTCCGCCTCGATGAGAACAACTCCCCAGAAGGCGTTTATTTCAAAGTAGGGAAGGATGCCAACCACCTGATCGAAGAATTCATGCTCCTGGCGAACCGCAGCGTTGCGGCATACATCGGTCGAAAAAGCGACGGACAGCCGAGCGGACAAACCTTCGTCTATCGAATCCACGACGATCCGGATCCGACCAAACTTATGGACCTCAGTAATTTCGTTCGCCAGTTTGGGCACGAGGTACGTATGGGCTCGAAAAAAGCCGTTTCCCAAAGTTTGAACACCATGCTTGGCAAGGTGAAAAACACGCCGGAAGCGAACATGATCGAAACCCTGACCATCCGTACGATGAGTAAGGCCAAATACACGACGGAAAACATCGGTCACTACGGACTTGCCTTTGACTACTACACGCACTTTACCTCACCGATCCGCCGTTATCCAGATGTGATGGTCCACCGCTTGTTGCAGCACTACCTCGAAGGGGGTAAATCGCCGCACAACGGACCGTACGAAGACTTATGTACACACAGTTCGGAACGTGAAAAAGCAGCTTCTGATGCGGAACGTGCTTCGATCAAATACATGCAAGCCGTCTTTTTGGAGAAGCACATCGGCGAGCATTTTGACGGGGTGATTTCAGGCGTTACCGAATGGGGTGTTTACGTAGAACTCAGTGACAATTATTGCGAAGGCATGGTCAAAATCCGTGATTTCCGCGACGACTACTACAACTTTGACAGCAAGAATTACTGCATCGAAGGCGACCGTACGGGACGTATTCTACAGCTTGGTGATGCACTAAAAATTACCGTTAAAGGCGTCGACCTTGAACGCAAACAGATTGATTTTGAGCCGTATTACGGATCAGAATCGTAACTTAAAGCCATAAATCTCGCAACACCATGTCTACAACTGATCGATCAAAAACGCTCGAATTTGCCGCTATCACGGTAGGAGCGTTGGCAGTAGCTGCCTCCGCCTATTTTATTTTTATGACTGACGGCGATGCCTTTCGCTTGACGAATTGGGTGATCTCTTTGGCGTTTGTGGTGTTTGTAGCCTACAACTTTGTGAATGTCCGCAACCTTAAAGGGGCGATTGAAGAATTGGTGGGTAAAAACGAAACCCTTCAAAGTGAGTTGGGACAGACGCAATCGTCACTTTCTCAAGCGCAAGGCGATGTAGAAATGTTGAAAACAGATTTGCTCGCGGCGCAGCGTTCGATAGAGGAAAAAGACCTGAAAATCAAGGTACTCGAGGAGAAATCTTCGACGGAAGACTAATCCTCTACTTACCCCTTTTCAAAGATCGAGACGTTAACGTTAAGTATTTAGAAAAACTTGGCCAAAGCGCATCAATTGAATGAGGAAAAAGACTTAAAAATCAAGAGTTTAGAGGAGAAGTCGGTTTAGAGTCAAAATTTCTATGCATTTTTGAGATAACCAAACTTAATCAATCATGTCTTACATAGTTAATCAGCAGAAAAAGAACAGTGCTACCATAGAATGGGCAGCAATGTTCATCGGCGTTTTCGTAATCGTTTTAAGCACGTATCTTATTTTTGGTACCAACTGGAACGCGTACATGGTCCTCAATGTGGTTCTCGGACTGGGCTTTATCGTTTTCCTAACCTACTCCTTTGTCAACTCGAAGAATTTAAAAACGGATCTAGCATTCCATAGAAGAAGGGCGCAAACCTTGCACGAAGAGCTCGAAAAATCCCTTAAGAGGCTCTCTGAAACGGAGTTGGAGGTAAAGGAAAAAGCATTGCAAATCGAAAAAATGCGCGTCGAGGTAATAGGTCTTGAAGAAAAACTATCGGGCCTTAAACATCGTATTGCCGAACTGCAGTCTGAGTTAGGTACAGATCCTATCCAAGACTAACCCGCTACTTCTTCCCGAAAAACGCTTTAAGCTTCTCAAGATCAGCATCTGTAGCGTCTTTTTTAGCCGCTTCAGACTCCTCTTCTTTCGCCTTCGGTGATCCTACTTTTCGCACAGGTTTTGCGAGCTGTGCCTTCTGTTCTGGGGTCAATTCCTTTTGCTTCCCCACCGCTTTTTTGGGCGCTGGACTTTTCAAAGGCGCTGCCTCTGCCACCTGAGCGAGTTTTTCAGCAGTCGTTAACTCCGGTGTTTCCACTTTAGCCGCTTCTGGCGCTGCCTTCTGCTCGGCAGGACGTGCAGTCTTTGGTTTGCTTTTACGCGAACGAGATTTCCTAGGTTGCTGCCCTGCATTTTCTGACCCGCTCTTCACGGCTTGCTTAGCGCGTTTTTTCTCGTTGCGCTGCTCTTGCGGCGACTTTGGCGCTTCCTCTACCGCCGGAGTTTCAACCACGGGCTGAGGTTCTTGAACACCACCGCGCGCTTTGCCTTTAACGGTTCCGCTATCGCCATGAAGACTTTCTGCAGGAATGAATTTATCACGGGTCACCCAAGTGCTGAGCGCTCCGATTGAGAGAAGGTACTGGTCCTTTTTAATCTCAACGATCTCACCCGGTTGTCGCGAACCGATCAATTTCACTCGATCCCCCACCTTTGCCGGCGTTGCGATAAGCTTCTTGATCTTGCGTTCCTTCTGTTTCTGGTATTTTGACTTCTTCACATCGCGCTCCTCGGAGGTCTGTGAAGCGCGTTCTCCCGCGTAGACTTTAAAGCGTCCGACTACCTCGTCTTTGCCTTTTTTACTGCGCTGTTCCGCGTATTCGTTAACGAGATTTTGGAATTTTTTACCCCAAGTAATCATCGCATTCTGCTGCTCATTCATCGCACTTTGACGACGTACTTTATCCTCAAGCTGCGAAATTTTCCGGTCCTGCTTTTCCTTAAGTTGTTCCAATTCTTCCAACCGCTGGGCCAATTTCTCCCGCTGCCGTGTCAATTCATTTTTCTCCTTCTGAATCCCCACCAGCAATCGATCCACGGCCACAGTGCTCTCGTCCAGCACATCCCGCGCTTGGTCGATCAACTCCCTACTCACACCTACTTTCTGCGCTACCTCATACGTGTACGAACTCCCAGGCACGCCTTGGTTTAACACATACTCTGGGGTTAGATCGGTGGAGTTGAACTGCATCGAGCCGTTCTCCACACGTACCAGCTCCCCCGCCAAAGCCTTGATGCTGTTGTAATGCGTGGTCATCACGCCAAAGGTCTTGCTGTTGTTCAGCTCTTTCAAAAACACTTGCGCCATGGACGAGCCTAAATCCGGATCGGAACCCGATCCAAACTCATCGATGAGTACGAGCGTCTTCCCATAGGCCGCGTTGAGAAAGTGATTCATTTTCGTCAGCTTCGAACTATACGTAGAGAGCTCATTCTCTATACTTTGCGAATCGCCGATATCAGCCATCAGACCATTAAACCAGCCCATCGTACTGTCCGGGTGCACAGTCACGAGCATGCCACTTTGCAGCATCAGCTGCAGCAGTCCTACGGTTTTCAGCGTTATGGATTTCCCTCCGGCATTCGGTCCGGAAATCACCAAAATACGGGTGTGTGTGTCTAGTCGAATGTCAAGCGGCACCACGCCTTTTTCCTTCGGTGCATTGAACGCTCGAAGCACAGGGTTGATGGCTTTGATCAGGTGCACATGCGGTTTGTCGGTGAGCTGCGGCAGGCAAGCCTCTTCCGCAAGCGCATAGAGTGCCTTTGCGTTGACAAAATCGATCTGGTAGAGTGCGGTGCTGTAATCGCGCAATTCATCGCGGTACCCAGCCACAAATGCAGTGAGTAGGCGTAAGATGCGGGTGACTTCGCGTTTTTCTTCGTCTTCTAAAACGGCAATCTCGTTGTTGATCTCGAGCGTTTCCGAAGGCTCCACATAAAAGATGGTCGCTTTGGACGAGGAGCCGTGGAATACGCCATTTACTTGGCCCTTAAACGCACCTTCGATCGCTAGTACACGTTTGTTATCGTGCACACTTTCCTGGATGTCGGCCAGCATACCTGAACCGGAATATTTCTTAACGGCGCGGTAAAAAATACGGTCAGCCGCAGCGCGTTTTTTAGCCAATGCACTACGAATTTTCCCCAGTGCAGGCGAAGCAGAGGTCTTTACAACACCGCGGCGGTCAAGCACACGGTCGATCTCATCAGGAACGGTTTTGTTCTTGCTTAGATGGGCCAATTTGCTCTGCATGGAAGGCGTTCTGTCCGAATGCGTTTTGAAAAAGCTGTACACACGATTGAAGCTTTCGATCATATTTTTCAGGATCAAAAAATCTTCCCCTTCGAGCGTTGCACCCTGAATCTTTAAGCGAAGCAAAAAAGGTTTGATGTCTTCTGACGCTAGTGCGGGCACGCCAAAATCGCTTTGGTACAACCCTAAAACCTCATGGACTTCTTGCAAGTCACGCAGGACCACAGCGTAGTCGCTTGAAGGGCGAAGCCCGGCGATGCGCTCACGTGCACGCTCACTAACTGCGCGCTTTATGATAGCCTGTTTGACCAGGTCAAATTCAATACTTTCAAATAAGTCTTCCGGGTAGGTATTCAAGGTGGGCTTGCTCTGGGCGCGTTATCCGCGGTAGGTTTCTTCTTCAGAGGTAACGGCCTCGGGCGAAGATTGTTTCTTTAAGCCGCCGCCCAAAGCGAAAGCGAGTGCACAAAGGAGCAGCACGATCAGTAGATAGATCGCGGACCAAGCGATGCTCATGGGCACAGTGACCAAATCGTTCGTAACAGTACCGAGCACATAAAGTAGTGCAACGATGGCCGGTGCAGCGATGCTGCGGCGTGAATACCCTTGTTTGAAAATACGGCGCGGCTTGCTTAGGAAAGTGGCGATGTAGACACCGACAAAAGCGCCCAAACCGTGTTCAAAGAACATCCAGTGGACGGCACCCGGGTGTGCTTCCAGATAGGAGGCTACGGCTGTTGCGCGCTCGGAATAGGGCGCCGTAGGGTCGAACCCTTCGAGCGCTCCGAACAGGCTGTGGCCGAGCTCGAGAAGCCCGATCATGACTAGGTTGCCGACAAACATCGCCAGGATGACGATGCCGAAGTTTTTAAAGAAGTTCAGTAGGCGTTTCATGGTGGTTATTTGAATTTCCCAGGTTCGATAAGGCGAATTCCTCCACCGAGTTTAAAGGCAAATGCGGAGGCAACGGCGGTAAGGGAAAGGTCTACCGCGAGCCATGCCGTACCAGTTGGCACAGTTTGGGTGTTGAGGTAGACAGCGATCAAATAAAACCAACTCACGATCAGTGCGGGGTAGAACGACTTGCGCGCGGAGCCCTCTTTCCAAACGCCCACTTTTGTGAACTGCGTGGTGAGGTATACGGCTACAAAAGCACCGAACGCGTGTGCGAAGATGGCCCACCAGATGGCCGTTGGATGCTTTGCCATATACTCTGCTACGATCGCGGCAGGGTCACTAGCGGTGCCCAAGGCGGTAAAGTCGATGCTGGGTACGAAAAAAGCTGAAAACCGGTGTACAGCCGTCACCCCGAAGGATCCTGTGATGAGAAAAAAGAACGTCAGCAAGATGCTTCGAAAGTGATGGGCGATACGTGGATTCATGGCGGTGAAGTTTAGTTGAACCAGCCTTCGACGGCATCGAGTGCGAGGGCTGCCACGTCTAATTTATTCTTTTTACGGAAACCGTTCAGCTTTTGGTGCAATGCAGCGGGTTTGTTATCGCGTAGCGCATCGACCGTGTGGTAGCCAGCTTGTGCGATATGTACGGCCCATTCTGCAGGAACGCCGATCGCTTCAAATTCTGCCGGGCTGGCCACGGTGTCAAATTTCTCTGGACGCATCTGTGGGAAGAACAGAACTTCCTGGATGCTGTCTTGGTTGGTGAGCATCATGGTCAAGCGGTCGATACCAATTCCCAAACCTGAGGTTGGTGGCATTCCGTACTCTAACGCGCGAACGAAGTCTTGGTCGATGAACATGGCCTCGTCGTCTCCTTTTTCGCTTAGGGTTAATTGGTCCTCGAAACGCTCCAGCTGATCGATAGGATCGTTGAGCTCTGAATAGGCGTTTGCAACCTCTTTTCCGTTCACCATCAGCTCGAAACGTTCGGTGAGCTCTGGGTTGTCACGGTGTTTTTTACACAACGGCGACATCTCGACGGGGTAATCGGTAATGAAAGTCGGTTGGATGTAGTGCTTCTCACACTTCTCTCCGAAGATCTCGTCGATGAGCTTTCCTTTACCCATGGTTTCGTCCACTTCGAGGCCGATAGATTTCGCTGCTTCACGTACCTGTTCTTCTGACTTTCCATTCAAATCAAGTCCAGTGTGAACTTTGATCGCTCCCAAAATAGGGACGCGGGCGTAGGGCGCTTTAAAGCTTACTGTATTCTCGCCGATGGTTGCGTCAGTAGTCCCGTTGACTGCGGTGGCGACGTCTTCTAGCATGTTTTCGACAAACTTCATCATCCAGTGGTAGTCTTTATAGGCTACATAGATCTCCATTACGGTGAATTCCGGGTTGTGCGTTTTGTCCATCCCTTCGTTGCGGAAGTCTTTGGCAAACTCGTATACCCCTTCAAAACCACCTACGATCAGGCGCTTGAGGTAGAGTTCGTTTGCAATACGCAGGTATAACGGCACGTCGAGCGCGTTGTGGTGCGTCATGAACGGACGTGCAGCGGCCCCACCTGGGATCGGCTGTAGGATCGGCGTTTCCACCTCCATGTAGCCGGCATCGTCAAAAATGCGGCGCATGGTTGACATGATGCGGTTGCGCTTGCGGAAGATCTCTTTCACGCCTGGGTTCACGACGAGATCGACGTAACGCTGGCGGTAACGGATTTCTGGATCAGTGAGCTGATCGTAGATGTTCCCGTCGGCATCTTTTTTAACGACCGGAAGTGGACGCAAAGATTTGGAGAGGACGACGAGCTCTTTCACGTGGAGGCTCATCTCACCGGTTTGTGTGGTGAACATGTGTCCTTTCACGCCGATGAAATCACCGATGTCTAAGAGCTTTTTGAAGACATCATTGTACATGGTTTTGTCGTCTTCGGGACAGATTTCGTCGCGGTTGACGTAGATCTGCATCTCGCCCGTAGAGTCAGCGAGGACGGCAAAAGAGGCCTTACCCATGATGCGTTTGGTCATCAAACGGCCCGCTAAACAGACGTTTTCGAAGCCTTCTGCACCGTCTTTGTAGTCGGCGGAAAGTGCTGATGCGTAGTGCGTTACCCGGTATTCTGCTGCCGGGTACGGATCGATGCCTAACCCTTTGAGTTTGTTCAACGATTCACGTCTAAGCAGTTCCTGTTCTGATAAAAGTCTTGCCATGATGCAATGATGTTTTAGAGGTGACAAAGATAATTGGCTTTTGTAGCTTAGCGGTATGAGGCTCAACCGATTTTACACGTTGCTTTTGACCGCATTTTTTGTGGCCAATTCCCACGCGCAACCCTACTACCAAAAGGGAACGCAGCTCCTGCAAATTTCCGGAGCGGCCAGCCTTGAAGGTCGCGGTAGCGCGATTTCCAACATGTCCTTTACTTCGGCTGCAGGCTCTACGCTCTTTTTTACACCAAAATGGGCACTGGGCGCTGAAATTTCGTACCGCTGGGCGCCGTTCTCGCAAACCCTACAAACCACCTACCGTGCCCACTATTTGCTGTACGGTCGGTCGGATCTAAAACACAGCTTGATCGCTGATTTGCACGGCCGACTTCGCACAAATATGAACCGTACCCTCAGTGGCGAAATGTTCGGCTCGAACGTGAGCGGTACCGGCCTTGGCATGCAATATGCGTACTGGCCTACCCCACAACTGAGCGTGTATTTTTGGCCACAAATCACCCGAACAAACGGAGGGCCAAGCGGCTTATCTCAATGGGAACTTTACGCGCCGATAGGGCTCCAATGGAGCTGGCAGCACAGACGATGAGAACAGTAGAATTTCAAGACATAGGACGCGTGAGTTATGGGGACGCCTGGGACTTTCAGACGAAACTGTTTCAGGAGACGGTCGATCAGAAATTGGTCAACAGAAAGGAGCTGGAAAACGCCCAGGAAACCACGGATCACTTCATTTTTGTGGAGCATCCGCCCGTGTTTACTATGGGAAAGAGCGGTTCGATCGATCATTTGCTGGTGGACGAGGAGAGGTTAGCGGCGGAAGGCATCGAGTATTACCCGGTGAATCGCGGTGGAGACATCACCTACCACGGCCCGGGCCAGATTGTGGGCTACCCGATCTTGGATTTGGACCACTATTTTACGGACATCCACAAATATTTGCGCTACCTCGAGGAATCCATCATTTTAACCTTGGCCGATTACGGCCTGACGGCCGGACGTTCCGACGGAGAAACGGGCGTTTGGCTCGACGCAGGCACTCCTTTGGCGCGGAAAATTTGTGCCTTGGGGGTCAAGGCATCACGCTGGACGACCATGCACGGGTTTGCATTTAATGTGAACACGGAATTGACGCATTTTGGCTACATCGTGCCGTGCGGCATCACCGATAAGGCGGTCACTTCGTTGCATCTAGAATTGGGCCGTACCCTGGACCTTGAAGAGGTGAAAGGCAGAATAAAAACACATTTCCAATCGTTGTTCGAGTGCACCTTCGTACCCACAACCCAACCCTACGCACCATGAAAAACCTCTACCGCACCTTAGCAGTCTTGATCGCCTTAGTGCTCGTCTTGAAATTTTCTCCCTACGGCTACCTCATTCGCGGGATGCAGGGCTCTTACCTCGACGGCTACAAAAGCGCGCACCTGTACGACCGAAACCACTTTGACCAGCGCGAAATCCCAGCGCTACGCCCAGCTCCGCTGCCAGAGGCCCCAAAAAAGCTGTCACTGGATCCGACCATCGCCGAGCAGCTGGCCGAGATCGGAACAGCGGGTATCGTCGCAGTACACAACGACAGCATCGTGTTCGAAGAATACTATAATGCGCACGGCCCTGCCGTCATTTCGAACAGTTTTTCATCAGCGAAAACGGTCATCACGTTGCTCACGCAAATCGCCATTCAAGACGGCTACATCGGCTCTTGGGACGACCCCATCACGAACTACGTACCGGAATTCGAAGTACCAGAAGGCCATGCAACCCCCACGTTGCGCCATTTCTCAACCATGACCTCGGGCATGCAAACGAGCGAATCGTATAAAAACCCGCTCAGCAACACGGCAAAAATCTACTACGGCGATGACGTGGTGGCCGCAACGCTCGAAACCCCTTCGGGCAAAACCCCTCCGGGAGAAGTGTATGAATATTTGAGCGCCTCGACCCAAGTACTGACCATCGCCTTGAGCCGCGCAGTGGGTGAGAGCATCTCCGGATTTGCAAACCGCGAGCTCTTTGCCAAAGTAGGTTTTGAGACCACGGCTACCTGGCACCTCGATCAGAAGGCCGGCTTAGAGCTGGGCTTTTGCTGTTTGAATGCTTCGACGCGCGACTTCGCAAAATTGGGCCAATTCGTACTGCACCACGGCTACATCGACGGCCACTCCGTTGTCGACTCTACCTTCCTTCATCAGGCCACCCAAGGCTTCAAAAGCCCCTTCTACGGACACAGCTTCTGGATCTACCCTGCACCGCACGACCACATCTTCGGCTTCCGCGGTAAGGACGGTCAAAACATCTTCATCGACCCGCAGCACCACCTCGTGGTCACCCGCACCGGCGAATCTGCAGGCGAACGCTGGCAAGACGGTTTCCGCGACATCGAACACTTGGTCTTACAACAAATGACCTTGTGGGCAAACTAACCCATGGCCGCACCCATCGTTGACATACAGGGCCTCCATGTGGCATTTTCAGGCAAAGAAGTCGTGCACGATTTCAACCTGAGCATCCACCCCGGCGAGATCGTTTCCGTCGTCGGCGAGAGCGGTTCCGGCAAATCTGTCAGCGCTCTACTTTCGATGGGACTCCTCGCTCCAAGCGCTGAGGTCAGGGCGTCAAAGGCCCATTTTCAGGGACAAGACCTGCTCTCTTTCACTCCTTCCGACTGGGCCCAATTCCGTTCTACAGGCGTCGCCATGGTCTTCCAAGACCCCATGACCGCACTTCATCCCACCAAGCGAATAGGTACGCAGCTCGCGGAAGTTTTGCAGCAGCACACCGCCTTATCTCCCACTGAAATCCAGGCGCGCATCACCCAAGCGTTGGAAGAAGTGGAGGTCCCCGAACCGGCGCTTAGCTTGGAAAAATATCCGTTCCAGATGAGCGGCGGGCAGCGCCAGCGCGTGGTCGTTGCTATGGCCATGCTTTTGGAGCCGGCGCTGATCATAGCGGATGAGCCCACCACCGCGCTTGACAAAGAGGTGGAAGGCAAAGTGCTCGACCTGCTGCGCCGCCTGGTCACTAAGCGCGGCACGGCACTGTGGTTGATCAGTCACGACTTAGAATTGGTAGCGGATTTTTCCGACCGTGTCCTTGTGCTGTTCCGCGGTACCACTGTAGAACAAGGGCCTGCCAAAGCACTCTTTAGTGCTCCGAAACACCCATATACTCAGGGATTGCTCGGGTGTCGACCTCCGAAACAGGGACGCCCTTACCCGCTTCCGGTGCTGGATGATTTTCTGGAAAAAAATGCGTTGTCGCAGCAGGAATTGGCGACGCCGGCGCAAGAGACTCCCGTGTTAGAAATCAAGGATTTGAAGATTGCTTTTTCGCAGAGCAAAGGCTGGAAAACCACAGAAAAAACCGTTGTGGACCGCTTCGACATGACCCTCTACAAGGGCGAAACTTTGGGCCTGATCGGACCATCGGGCAGTGGAAAAAGCACCATCGGTCGAGCGATAGTGGATCTGGTGGAAACCCGCTCCGGGAGCATCCGCTATACGTGTGAAAAGCACAAGGTAAGTTTCATTTTTCAGGACCCGTATAGCGCGCTGAACGCGGCAAAAACGATCGGTAGTATCCTGGGTGCGGTGCTGAAAAAGCACCATCCGGCGCTGGGGAAATCCGAGCGTTTGGATAAAGCAGGAGCGCTTTTGGTGGAGGTGGGCCTTTCTAGGGAGGACTTAAAGAAAAAGCCAGCGGCATTCTCCGGAGGCCAGCGCCAGCGGATCGGAATTGCCCGAGCGCTCGCAGTGGCTCCAGAAATTTTGATTTGCGATGAAAGCGTGAGTGCCTTGGACGTGAGTGTCCAGTCCCAAGTGCTGAACGTACTGAACGAGATCAAGCTGAACCGTGGGCTGAGCATGATTTTCATCTCGCACGATCCAGACGTGGTGCGCTACATGTGCGACCGCATCATCACGCTAACGCCGCTTATTTAATACTGCCTAGAACGCGCTTCATAAAGCCATTCAATGCATCTTTTTTCGCTACGCCTGCGGAGATTTCTTTCTGCACCTCGATCGCGCCATACATGTTGGAAATGAGCTCACCGATCACCTCTAGTTCTTCGTCTTTCAAGGTCGGAACATCCGCCATAGATTCGAGGACTTCGATGGTTTCGTGCAAATAATCTTCGTCGTTTTTCTCTACAAAATCGACCAAATGTTTGATGATAGGGATTTTCATGTTGTGCTGTATTTGACCACAAATTTAATCAACTACAGTTATCGGACTCTCCGAAGCCGATAGATAAAACCGATGTCTTGTTCAGCGTTAATGACCTTTGTGGGGAGACGTCGAAGCAGAATTGGTCCATGAAGGTAGAGGTAAATACAGGTAAGGAAGAGCCAATTCTTGAACAATAAAACCGCCCGTTATGCTGTAACTTTACGAATCCAATTTCATACGAAAGACACACATACCCTCTGCACATGCGCAAACTAGCCCTATTTCTATTCAACCTGCTCACCACCGCTGCCACCGCCCAAGTATTGTCGGTAACCCCAGCGTTCCCCTCGCAAAACGACACCGTGACCATCGTCTTCGACGCGACCCAGGGGAATGGCGCTTTAACGGGTATTGTTCCCGTATATGCGCACGCCGGACTGATCACCAACCAGAGCACTTCTCCGACAGATTGGAAGCACGTGCAAGGAAATTGGGGAACGGCAGACGCCAATGTGCTGATGACTGCGTTAGGAAATAACAAGCATCAGATCAAATACCACATCCCAACCTACTACGGCTTCGGCGCTGGAGTGACGGTACAGCAGCTCGCCTTCGTGTTCCGCGACGCGAGTGGCTCGAACGTCGGACGCTCGGCTTCGGGATCGGACATCTACTACGACGTGTACCCCGCAAACACGGGACTTTTGGCCAAATTCACGACGCCAAACGCGACCCAGCTGATCAACATCGGAGACTCGATCGAAGTGGTCGTGGCAGCCACTCAAAAGGGTGATGTGACGGTGACAGATAACGGAACCCAAGTCTTCAACGATTCGACCAAGCAGACCTCTTTTTATGTAACGGCCACTACGGCTGGAGTGCATGAATTGGTACTTACGGCAGAATTGGGTATGCAAACCTCTTCAGACACCGTGTATTACGCAGTGAATGCGCCGTTAGAGGTCGCGACGTTGCCTGCAGGATTTGAGATGGGAGTGAACGAGATCAACGATACCACCGTATTTTTCAAGCTCTACGCTCCGGGAAAAAGCCGCGTGTACGTGCTTACTTCACTGAATGATTTTATGCCCGATACCCTGAACGCGATGACGCGCAACCCTGGAGGACAGTGGTGGTTCAAAGAAATGACCATTCCAGCGGGCACCCCGTTCAGCTACCAGTACATGATCGACGGCGACCTAAAAGTGGCCGACCCGTTCTCGACGCTCATCTTGGACCCGTGGAACGACGGCTACATCTCTAGCGCCACCTACCCAAATCTGCCGGACTACCCGAACGGCAAAACTACCGGCATTGTGAGCGTGTATGAAACGGCCAAGCCAGAGTACACGTGGAAAAACACAAATTTTGAAGCGCCTGACGCGGAGGAATTGGTCATTTACGAGTTGCTTATTCGCGATTTTGTCGACGAGCGTAACTACCAAACGGTGATTGACACCCTGGACTACATCGCACGCCTAGGCATCAATGCGATCGAGCTCATGCCAAATTCTGAATTCGAGGGCAATTCGAGTTGGGGATACAACCCTTCGTTCCACATGGCGCTTGACAAATATTACGGCACCGCGGACAAGTTTAAGGAGTTCGTAGACAGCTGTCACAGCCGTGGCATCGCGGTGATCACGGACCAAGTTTTTAACCACGCCTACGGACAAAACCCGATCGCGCAAATGTGGTGGGACACCGCGAACAACCGACCGGCCGCGAACAACCCGTACATGAATCAAAATTGTCCACACCCGCCCAACTGTTGGGGGAACGACTTTGACCATTTCGTCCAGCCGACGCGCGACTACATGGACCGCATCAACACATACTGGATCGAGGAATACAACATCGACGGTATTCGCTTTGACTTTACAAAAGGCTTCACGAACAGCTCGAACGCAGACAGCTACCAAGCCCCGCGCATCACGGAGCTCAAGCGCCTTGCAGACACCCTCTGGAACGTAGACCCGGACTTCTATGTCATCTTGGAGCACTGGGGACCTAACCAGGAAGAAAAAGAACTCAGCGACTACGGCATGTTGCTCTGGGGGAACGTCACGCACGCCTACTACGAAGCAGCGATGGGATACACGCCGAACAGCGACTTTAGCTGGGGGATTTACAAAGAACGCGGCTGGGCAGACAAGCATTTGATTAGCTACATGGAGAGCCACGATGAGGAGCGCTCAGCCTATCAAATGATGACCTACGGAAATTCGAACGGCAACTACAACACGCGCACGCTCGCAACGATGGCCGACCGTAAAGTGTTAACGAGTGCCTTCTTATACGCCACCCCGGGTCCGAAGATGCTTTACATGTTTGAGGAGCTCGGTTACGACGAATCCATCAACGATCCTTGCCGCATCTGTGAGAAATCTATTCTTTGGAACTACTACCAAAATCAGCACCGTCAGAAGATTTACTTCTACACGAGCAGCTTGATCCACATGCGCCAGAACTACGGCGTGTTCAACACCGACAACTTCACTTACGCGTTGAACGGCGGCGCGAAGCGCATCAACCTGAACAGCACGGACACGAACGCGACGGTGGTCGGGAACTTCCGTGTGGTAGCGGGTGACGTGTATCCGAACTTCCAGCACACCGGCTGGTGGTACGACTACTTCACGGGCGATAGCATTCAGGTGACTTCAACGAATACACCGATCAACTTTGCGCCGGGTGAGTGGCACATTTACACCGATGTGAAGCTGGAAAAAGCGGCATTCTTATCGGTGGAGCAGGCGCCAGTTACCCTCGCTCCGGTGCAGTTGTATCCGAACCCTTCAGAAGGGGCGGTGGAGCTGTTAACGGATTTGCAGCCAGGTACACAGGTGCGCTGGTCGTTGCACAATCTCAGCGGTCAGAGTGTAGCGGATGGGCAGTTTGAAGCGCAAGGCTTGGAGGTCCAATTCCTAGACTTCACAGCACTTCCATCAGGAGTGTACGTCTTTGAGCTGCAAGCAGACCAGGAGCACTTCACTGAGCGTGTAGTGTTGAAATAAGCGTTACGAATTCAGGTGAACGCCCTCCTTATCTTGGGTGAGCACCCCTTCGTTTTCTAGATTTTTGAGCAGGCGAGAAACCACTTCGCGTGAGGTGCCGAGCTCCGAAGCCATTTTGACTTTGGACAGCGGTACTCCGCGACGTCCGTTCAGGCGGCATCTTTTCTCGATGTAGGCGAGCAGGCGCGCACCTAGCTGCTTGAAGATGGCATTGTCCACTAGGCTGAGCAACTCTTCGAAGCGGCGTCTAAAATTGGCCAATTCAAACAAGCGCCATTCGCTGTACTTTTCCACGATCTCCCCCAAGGCGCTGATCGGAATATGCAACACTTCGCACGTGCTTTCTGCCTCGACAGTGATCGGCATGATGCCGTTCGGCAACAACGAGAATGCGGCACACGGGCAAATTTCCCCCGGCGTTAAAAAGTACAATAAGAGTTCCTTGGAAGCATCGTCGTCGTCGATGCGCATCACGCGAGCGCTCCCGTCGAGAATAATGGGCATGAAATCTGCCTCCATCCCGTAGTCGAGAATCAGGGCATTTTCGTCATAAACGACCACTTCTCCGATCTCCGAGAGGTAGTCGCGCAGTTCCTGTGAAAGCAGTGAAAAAGCAGCAGATTGTAACGCAGGTATAGCCATCCTTCAAGGTGTGAGTTGAAGGGCTAAGTTACCAAATTTGTGAATGTCTTACGAGATGAGTTTGACCAGTGATGCTATCGGATACGGCTTGACCAACCACTCAACTTTGTCCAAACCGTCGAGCTCTGCGAGGTGCTCGCTGCGTTCATAGCCGCTGGTGATCACAAAATGGGTATCCACGAAGGCTTCCTCGCCGATGCAATAGCGCATCACTTCGGTGCCTTTGCCGTCGCCTAAGGAGAAATCCGAGACCACAGCATTCCAGTCTTGACGCTCTTTCAGCGCTGCTAACGCTTCACGTACTCCCTGAACTAGCGCAGCCTCAAAGCCGAGCATTCCCATCATTTCTAGCATGGTTTGACCAAGTCCAGGATCGTCTTCGATAATCAGTACGCGTTTAGACATCTTTTGAGTAGGGTATCGTAAAGTTCAATCGCCTTGGCTTCAAGCGCACTGCTCACACCGGTTACGGGCCGCTCTTCTTTTTCAAAGACAGAAATGTCTTCTAAGTTTAGCTGAACATCGGTCGCTTGGACCACCGCTTCTAGTGTACGCCTCGGTGCTTTGACGAAAGCTTCATAGTGAATCAAAGATAGCCCTTCTAAGTTCTTGAGTCTAGAGTAATAGGCGATCCATTGAGCTACCCAGTAGTCGATGTGTCCAATTTCTTCTTCGGAGCCCACACCCTCACCACCTTCTAGCGAAAAAGGCCGTTGCCCATTCCCAAACTCGTGGTGCCCCAACCAATCCATATAAGTTAAAATAAACGGATCTTCTTGCTGCTCTTTCACGAACTTTTGGTGCTGTGCCAGCAGACTTTTCGCATGTTGCAGCGGATTTCTGAGCATCACCACCACCTTAAGATCAGGATTCAGCGCCACGAGCGAAGCCAAACGAGTTATTGCGTTGTTGTTCTTTGCCAGATAGATTTCCCCCGGCTTGCAAATACTGTCGGCATAACGGCGGTACAGCATGTTCTCTTCCTTGGTGAGTGTATGTTCGTTCACGGAATGCTTCGTGATGTAGCTGTCGTTTTTAAGCACTTTGAAGAAGTATTCCTCGAGCGCTTCGACACTAGCAAGGCCTACTTTCACGCCATCGCCGTGCGCACGTTCTTTGGTCTCCTCACGTTTCGGCTTGTAGATCTTACTCCATAGCGTAGGTGCGAGCAGCAGCGGCATGTTGCTGTAGTCTAACGAGGCAAAAGGGCCGCGTTTTTCAACTTCTTTGGTCAGTGCGGTGGTTCCTGCGCGCGCGAGCCCGGTGATGAGCATACGCGTGGTAGTGCCGGTCTGAACGGGCGATTCTATCCCTTTGATCTGACGCTTTAAGAGCTTGCGTCCGAGGTGGTAGTGGTCGAGAACGAGGTGGTGAAAGAGCTGCGCCATGTCTCCATAATCGCTAGTTTGTTTCTTCGGTAAGAAGAACGGGGGCAGGGACCCTAAGCCCAAAAGAACCATAGAAAGAGTGCTGCCTATTTCCGGCCAGTCGAAATAGGCGGGAGCTGCAGAAGCGATCACCACGGCGATCAGTACAACTAGAAGAAATTTACCGAGCACATGCAGGAGGCTACCGACAGTTTCAAATACTTGGCCGTTCAGCGCCTCAAATTTCGCGTCCTCGTCGAGGTCAGAAACTAGCAGATCGAGCAGCGCAACACTGCGTTTGGCAAGAATAAAAAACGGGGACTTGATCCAAAGGATACCAAAGGCTAAGAGCAGTCCGGCCACAACGGGTGCGGCATATGCGAGGTAGAGGTTCACGGGGTAGGGGCCTTATTTCTTGCGGGTAGCACGCTTGATGCTGTACCAGATCAGGTAGCCGAAAGAGGCCACGATGAGCAATAAAACGAGCGCGATAAGGATACCAGCGCCTACGCCTAGTCCAGGTCCGATGTACAAAAGAGGTGTTGTCATGTTCTGTTAGTTTGTGTAAAATCGTGTCCAATTAGGAATCTCCACGTATTCCTCACTGCCAAAATAGTTCAATCCGTCGCGGTATACGAGGGTTTCTCCATCAAAGATATAGATGCAAAATCTATTCTGCGCTTCCACCGCAACGAGCCCATTCTCCAAATGTTGCTGCAGCCCTTCGGTCGAAGTATAGATCTTCTCGCGCTGCTTGTAGTAGGTCAAATCAAAATCCACGCGTTCTCCGCTCAGGTCAAAGGCCGCAGTATGGCTGTAGGTCCCCATATGCTCTGTGGCATCCACGGCGATCTCATCGGCAAACAGCGAAGGCGAGTTGTTGTTAAAGCAAACCACGAGCGAATCTCCCAAAAGGTCCACATCGTGCTGCGAGGAAAGCCCTTGGTTGAACACATGCAACACCTCCAGGTTCGAAGGACGCACACGCAAGAGCTCATTCTGTGTACGGTTACTCACCAAAAGATCGCCCGGCTCGTAGCCATGTACCGTATCGGTGAAGGTCACAGGCTGGATGTCATTTAAGTGAAAACAATCTCCGAAGGCAGGACCATAGAAGCTTTTAAAAATTGGGTTGAGGTCGTTCGCTGCAAACAACTCCAGCATACTAATGCTATCGGTAGTCGCACCTGTGGCCAAGTCTACCTCGATCATCACCTCATCCATCACGCCGTACCCCACGTGCTCATTCAGCATCACGGTATCCATCGTCACCGAACGTATGCAGTGCAAAAACGTCTTGCGTTAACTCGTTCAGTGGCGAAATCTCATCCGCTGGAAATACATAATCTGGATGCGGCGCGAGCAGCATTTTGGCCGTGGCCGGTAGATTACCGATCGCCGTAGTCACGCTCGAAACGACCCCAAACCTCGAGTCGTTCCCTTTTCCTGCATCAAACCCTAGTACGATACTAAAGATGACCAGCAAGTGGGCGGCTGCGGTATTGGCAATAAATTTTGCTGCGTTCGGCATATGGCGTTCTCGTTATGAGCGACAAAGCTACGCTCAAGGCCTAGCGCTATGGGGCTTTTGAAGTTATGCGCCGCTAATGTTCCTTATGTGTAACAGCGCATCATTCCCTGGATTACCAGCTGCCAATTTCGCCGTCCATCCACGCCAGTCGTTGCGTCAGGTAGCTGCGCAAAAAGTCCACTTCGCTGTCATAATCCACCGTAGCGTTTGGTGCACGCCACCGCTCGTAGTTCCGCGCAAATGCCCCAGTCTCCTTTAAATCATCCCGGGTCTCATCGACCAAACCCAGCACCGCTTCATTCGACAGCACATCTGCCCGGTACGCTCCCCAGCGCTCTTTTACCAGCGCCTTAAACACGGGGTCTTGCAGCCATTTCTGCCACCAAAAAGGCACCATCCACGCATCCGTTGCCACATAGTCGTTGTAGTTCGCGATCCAGTCGTCCCAAGGCACACGTCCCTGTCGTCCGTACCCGATGTTCAAATCCCAGATGGGTCCAAAGTGCAATTTCTCTCCTCGCGGTTTGTGCAAAAATGTACTGATGCGGTACGCGTCGATATTCCCGGCGAGCTCGTTCATGATAAAGCCATCCACGAAGCTCTCTAGATCCACATACTGCAGATACTCGCGACCGGTTCCGTTAAAGGTCTCATTCGCTAGTGCACGCTCAAAGTCATACACGTATTGCTCTATATAGTCGCGCTGCTCAAAAGTGAGGTCTCGCGGCTTAGGAAACTCGTGCAGAAAATACGTCTCGCGGTATTGCTGGTCGTGGTACGGCGGTCGAAAAGGTTCAAGATCGGACTCGAGGACCGCTCCTTCGATGTCGTACGCCGAACGGAAGCTGATGTACGAACTGTAAGAGGCGTCATCGCCCCAATTCCCATCGTAATATGACAATTCCTGACCCGTCGGCGCGTAACTCGCCGTTTTATCAATCTTCAGAATATACCCCCCAGTAACGCTGCTTGCTCCATTCCCTGGGTCGCTCACGTCGATCCGCTGCGGGTCACTTTTTAGCTTTTCCATCAGCACATAAACGCCCTGGTATTCGCCGTTCACCTCGAGCTCTACATAGCGGCACCGCGCAGCGTACATGCCGATGTCCCGTGCAAGTTCGTAGCCCAAATAGTGGTGCATCAGGGTCGGATCCCAAGCATAGAATTCGTCGTCTCCGGTGGCGCGAAAAACGTGCCCCATCAAAATCCAATCGCTCTCCGCAGGCAGCCCAAGCAGGGTCTTTGCGCGCGAATCTCCCGACTCGTTTTGCAACTCCAGTCCGTACGACTTCTTGTCGCTCAAGCGGTAGGAGGTGGACCCCCGAAACTCAACGCCGACAAACGAGCGCACCAGCTCTTTTCCATTCACGGACAACGTGAACTGCCCCTGACGTTTGACGTCAGGACGGATGCCTTTTTCCGTGTCGATAGTGATCACCGGAAGTACCCCCTGATCGAGATTTGGGGTACAGCTCGGCAGGGCTAGTGCTGTGATAACGGCTGCTGCAACGAGGAGGTATGTTCTTTTCCACATGCTTCCGAAAATACAAAGTTTGAGACGACTTGTCTATCTTTAGCTTTTGGAACACTCATTATTTCCATGTCTATGTCAAATTTTATCGATTCGCCGCTGCTCGATGTTTTCTTCCGATTCTTACTGACGCTCGCCTTTAATGCTGCTCAGATGCGCATTATCGGGAAGCACAGCGAGGAGTCGCGACAGAACGTCTACAGCTTTTTTATCATCTCTGTCGTAGTCTTTTTCCTAGCGCACACCCTCAGCACCTTTGAGATGCAGCTTGGGATGGCGATCGGTATGTTTGCCGTTTTCGGGATTGTACGCTACCGCACGGAGGCGTTGAAGCCGCAGGAGATGACGTACCTGTTTTCGGCGATCGGTATTGCGGTGATTAACGCGCTCGCTTCGATCGGAATGGGCTGGAGTGAGCTTGTTTGGATCAACGTTGTGGTGCTGCTACTGGTCTACGTTCTTGAGCGCTTTTTGAATAAGAACACGCAGGAAGAGAAGGTGCAAACGAAGAAAATTTCGGTGGTGTTGAGTGTAGCGGAATTGGACCAGGAGATCATTGCACAAAAGGTGATGGAGCTCGAGGAAAAATTGGGCTTAAAGATTCAAACGCACCAGATTTCGAAGATTGATTATACGCTGGGAACGGCGCAGTTAACGGTGGTTTATGAAATATAGATGGCTCATCATGGCACTCGTGTTGACCCTCGGGGTGGCGGCACAAAGTGAAACGGAAATACGCAGCTGGACGAAGATCTCGTACCGATTCAAACCCGTTAAAGGCCTTAAAGTAGACGCAGGCGCACAATACCGAACCACCACCGGCGACGGTTTCAACCTAGGTTTCGCTGAGGTAGAAATCAAAAAGAGCCAAAGCAAAAACCTCACCTATGCTGCGGAATTCCGTCACTATTTCATCGAAGACGACTTCGGCTCTGCCCAAGGCATCAACCAGCGCAGTAGGCTTCGCTTGCAGGCGGAACGCCGCTATGACCTCGCGGAAGGGGATGTTTTCATCCGTTACGGATTGCAGCATCGTGAAGTGGTGACCGGGGGCGGGTCGAGAAAAACAGATGCGCGCGTTCGAGCCTTATATTCCTTCGGAATCAAAGATTTTAAATGGGACCCAGAAGTTTACACGGAATACCTCCAAACCTTAAACGGTGACTTTGGCCAGCGCGTGCGTTTCGGTATCGCAACAGGCAATAAAGTGCTGGGCACGGCCCTAAGTTTCGGGTATTTCTATCAGGCAAATTTGACCCAATCGGGTCCTCACTTCCACACGGCAATCTTGGGATTGCGCTTTTAGAACGCCTCTCCGATAAAGAAATAGAACCCTGGTCCTTCCTGGGTAAAGGCTACGTCGATGCGCGTGTAGATGTCTTTTTCAGGAAAGATGAGGTAGCGTACGCCGAGCCCTCCGGTGGGTAGGAATTTGCCGAGCTCAAAAGGCGAATCCTCGCTGAAGACTTGGCCTGCGGCAAGGAATGCGCTCGCTCCCCATTTTTTGGAACCCTCGAACGGTAGGATGCGGTATTCGACCTGGCCCGCTACGAGATTGTTATCGCGGTAGCGACCGAGGTAATAGCCGCGCATAAGACTTTCGCCGCCCATGAGCGAGAGCATGTTGAACGGTGCATCGCCGGTGGTGAATTGGCCATAGAGCTGCGCAGCAAGAACTGTGTTTTCCTTGATGGGACGATAGATGCGGTTGTCGATGATGTACGAAGTCATGGCATGATCGCTGCCTAAACCCGGGCTGTACCTTAAGAACGCCCACTCGCTGTAGAGCCCTTCCCGAGGGTTGAGCGCATTGTGAATGTTGTCGTATAAAACCCCTAGACCAAAACCGATGTTCGTGGATCCGTTCGTACCGATCTCCGGAAGCTGTGTTCCCGTGCTCGTATCTTGGTAGGCCACGCCGGATAAGCGCTGGTAATCCAGCTCTAGACCAAAGTATAATGAAGGCACTACTTCATGCAAAAAGCGCTCTTTCAACAAGGTGTATTGTCCGTCAATCCGTGCGGTGTGCTCTTTTGGGCTGTCGGAACCTATTCCATAATAGAGTAGTGGAAAGCTTTGATAACGGGCCTTTCCGTAGAAAAACCATTTGTTTTGATCGGTGTACATGGTATGATCGAGCCACACGCCGTACTGATTTTCGAGCGTATAAAAGGTAAATGCCTTGATTTCGCTCAGTCGGTTATTTAAATCTTGATTCGCGCTATAGATATAGAGGCTAGACACCCCAATTTCCCAACTCGTCTCCGGTGAATACGCGATGGTAGGGTAGTTGATCAGCTTCGGTTTTGCCGGATCACTAGTGTCGTTCATCACGCGGTTCAAATACCCGCGGATCAGTCCGTCGCTTTGCACCTCCTGAGCCGCCAAAAGCATCGGTGACAAACAGATCAAAATAGCGCAGAGCTTTCTCATAATGCAGGGGGTATTGAATTCCTCCAAAAATGAAGAATTCTTCGCTAGGTAGCTCCGCTCTTGTGGACAATTTTCAAGATATTCACGTTTCCTTAGCAAATCAAAACCCTCCGCAATGCGCGCAAACAAAAACCTAACCTTCAGAATCCTCCACCGCTACCTCGGCTTTTTTCTCTCAGGCGTCATGGCCGTTTACGCCATCAGCGGGGTCATCATGATCTTCCGCAATACAGAATTTCTCAAGAGTGAGGTTGTCGAAGAGTTTCACCTCCCGCCCCAATTATCTGCCGAGCAGCTCGCTCCCGAAATAGGTATGCGCATCAAAGAACCGCACCTCGAAAATGACCTCTTAGTATTCAGAAACGGATCTTACAACACCGTAACGGGCGAGGCGACCACCTCAAAGATGGAATTGCCCTACATCTTGGAAAAAATGGAGCACTTGCACAAAGCCACCACAAAAAGTCCGCTCTACTACTTCAATATTTTTTTCGGCCTCTCGCTCCTGTTTTTCGTGTTCTCCGCCTTTTGGATGTTCGCTCCAAAGATGCCCCCATTCAAAAAAGGCATCTATTTCGCACTGGGCGGACTCCTCCTCACGCTGATCCTGTTGTTTGTTTAGAACAAGCGGAACACAAACAAATCGACCACCTCGAACAGAATCAGGACAATGATGATCCACTCTAGTTTGCTGCTTTCACGATGGTCCATGATGTCTTTGAACAGCTCTAAATCTTCTTTAATAATGGCTGTGCGTTCGTAGATGTAGCGGTACCGGTCCTTGAGATCAAAAGTCTGTTTCAAAGCGGCATTCAGAGTATTGAGCGCTTCATTTTCCCAAGTTACCTCCGGCGAGTCAAAGATGTACAGGTTCTCAGATATCTGGTTTTTGATGTTCAGTACCTTCCCGATAAATTTCTTGAGGTTTTTCCCTGAGATTTTCAATCGGCCAGAGGTTTCTAAGGACTTCGTGTGAATGCTGGTTTCTTCTAAAAGGCCATCGGTGATCTCTAAATACCGATCTAGGGCCACAGACTGCGAGGTATTCAGTAGCACGAGTCGCAAGGACTCTTCGTCAAACCTAGGCAGTACCACCTTGTCAAAAGCCACTTCCTGCTTGCCTTCGATAACCTCCACGATCATTGTCTCCGAAAGATCCACTCCGGCTACCGAAGAAGAATCCACGCCCAACGAACTGAGCACAGCATTGATCTCGCTGGTGGAGTGGTTAAAAAAGGCGACAACGCCGTATTGAAAGAGGTAAAGGTATTTTTCATTGCCGTTCGAAAGAAAAAGTTCATCCGAATCGGAGTAGCATACAGGCAGCGCCAAGAGCCGTCTGCAGTGTTTTATGTTCAGGTTGTTTGCAACCTGCAATGCGATCACCGAATACATTTTGTAGTTAGATTAGTCGTAGTGAATGTACACTAAATACAAAAAGCCCGATGCGAATGCACCGGGCTTTGTTTGCTCCCCCTATTATTCAGAGCTGCAGTACGATTATAAGTTCAAGGTTTGACACCAATCTCTAAGTGCTTGACGATTTGCTTTAGAAATAGAGCTGTGGTCAAAGTCGGTAGCGTTTTCAAACGGCGGGGGCATCACCAATTCATCAAGAGGGTAGTTTTCGAAGTGTTGCGTACATTGAGGCCTATGGCACGATGTACACGTGTTTTGTATAGATGTAGTATGTGGTTGTGAAAACTCTTGGCCGATTATAGAGTAGGGACCGTTACCGGTCATTGGAACCAACAGTTCAGAGGTGTCGTTTGGATTTCTTAGTTGATCAACCGCTGGAGTATGCAAGAATGGACTTGCCATATGACAGCTCTGACAATTGTCTTGTGCTACTATAGAAGGAGACATCCACCCATCATTATAATTGGCGTCATTAACGCCAGGAGGGTTGTTGTTGTCTTGTCCTTCAAGTATAGAGAAGAAGCAAGTTTCGCCGGTGGAATATTTGTGCCCAATTACACCCAATCCTCCGTCCCTACAAAAGGCGATAAAAACTACATCGCTGTTTTCTGATCCATCTGAATTGAGCCCAGAATAACGACCTACTCTATTGCCTGTCTGACAAGCCAAACCGAATGCCCAAGGACAGTCGCAATCGTCCGGGTTGGCACTACCGGCTCCTTCGTCTCCAGCTGGCCCAAAGGTTACAGGGGTTCCGTTTTTGGTTGTTGGCACTTCAATAGCATCGGCACAACTAAAATTAGGCAAGGGGCCTAAGACATCTTGACAAGCATATGCATGATCAAGAGCGGTTCTCTTATTATTCGTTTTTTGACAGGAGAACACGATTAACAGAAATATTGAGGATAGAGTAATCACTTTGAAATTAGAAATCATCTTAATACTAAGGATTTAGGTTCCCTAAGTTATTAAAACGTCTATCACCTATTTTACCGCATAAGCGGCACCATTTATCTATGTCTCGGCTAAGAAAAACAAAAAGCCCGACGCATCGCGTCGGGCTTTTTAAGTGGCTCCTCCTCTTGGGCTCGAACCAAGGACCCTCTGATTAACAGTCATAATTTTAAACCAAACAATACAAATCAATGATTTTAATATACATGCTAAATTACTGATATAAAACGAGATAGACAATTTTTATTGTCTTTGGCTTTTCTTGCTTTTT
>Ga0209136_1000012_pt1 | contig 141656 bp, 138 predicted proteins | sample SaaInl0LU_22_DNA_FD_184640 | JGI IMG/M metagenome (GOLD analysis project Ga0209136, IMG submission 184640) | Marine microbial communities from expanding oxygen minimum zones in the Saanich Inlet - ESP_90LU_22_DNA (SPAdes) (version 2) | ecosystem: Environmental > Aquatic > Marine > Intertidal... | reverse complement strand
TAAAAGTATACCGGCAACCTTACCCACACCATAGGACATCAAACTCCTGTTCTAGAACGTTAATCGTTTAGAAACAGTCACTTGTATCGCGGTCCTAGGACCTTTTATGAGTGTAGTTGGAGCGGCGTGCGGGAATCGAACCCGCGTCTTTAGCTTGGAAGGCTAAGGTCTTACCACTACACAAACGCCGCATACGAGCGTTCTTAACTATCTGAATAGTAACGAAATATTTCTCAAATAAAACATCATTTGGCGGTAATCGGAATGCTTGTTCCAACCATTTTACCACCAGATGACAGCCAGTTTGAGGATCTCAAATATGCCTGTTACATCCGATATATGGCGCCGTGTCGTCGCGGCGCCCGCTCGAGACCGTTGGTATAACATCCTTGATTCAGAATGAAAAGGCTTTGCTGTGCGGCTTTGCAATTACTTGCATGAAAAGAAAGATTGAACAGAATTTTGATTTAGCGGCGCTTTTTCGCAGCGGCCTTTTTCGCAGCGGCTTTCTTTGCGACTGGCTTTTTTGCAACGGCCTTTTTTGCAACGGTCTTTTTCGCCACGGTCTTTTTCGCCACAGCTTTTTTTGCAGTACCTTTTTTCGCAGCCGATTTTTTCACTGTGCCTTTTTTCGGTGAGTCGACCCAACCGGCCAGATTTTCAGTGGCAATTTGCTCAATCACCTTCATGCCAGCCGGACTGTCATTCAAACAGGGGATATAGCTAAATGTTTCGCCGCCATGTTCCAAAAATTCTTCATGCAGCTCGATATCCAGCTCATCCAGTGTTTCCAGACAATCGGCGACAAAACCGGGTGCCATGATGGCAACATGTTTTGATCCGTTTTCGGCCAGCGCCACAACGCTTTTGTCGGTATAGGGCTGAAGCCAAGGTTCTGATCCAAAGCGCGACTGAAAGGTGGCGTGAAAATGAGCTTTATCCCAATCAAGCTCTTCACGAAGAAGGCGCGCTGTTTTCAAACATTGGCAATGATAGGGATCGCCAGCCACAAAATAGCTTTTGGGAATGCCGTGAAATGAAATCACCAAATCATCAGGCATGCCGTTTTTCTTGACCGATTGACGAACCGAATCTGCCAGCGCCTTGATATAGACTGGGTGATCATGCCATGGCGGCGCGGTGCGAATGGCCGGTTGCCAGCGCAGATCAAGCGCCCATTTAAACACTTCGTCATTGACCGTCGCTGTTGTTGATGCGGCATATTGCGGATAAAGTGGCATCACCAGAATCTGGCTGCATCCGGCATTTTGCAGCTTTTGCATTTGCGACTGGATTGACGGCTTGCCATAGCGCATGGCGTAATCGGTGATTAGATCATCACTTTGAAAGCTGTTGGCGACATGTTCGGCCTGAAGGCGGGTAATGCGGCGAAGCGGCGATCCATCCGGGTCGTCTTTCAGCCAAATCCGTGCATAGGCATCGCCTGATTTGCGGGGACGGATATTCAAAATAATGCCGTTCAGAATCAACCACCACAGCAGGCGCGGGACTTCAATCACGCGGCGGTCGGATAAAAACTGCTTTAGATAGCGCCGCATTGATGGGGTGTCGGTGCCATCGGGCGTGCCAAGATTGACCAAAAGCAGGCCGGTTTTACCGCGGCCAGGAAAATTAGGGTGATCGGAAGGGGTAGGGGTAATTGGCATAATCACGTTCCATCAACAGCCGCAAAGGCAATAAAAAAGCCAGAGCCCTGTTCACCGAACAGCGACCATAACATCAAAAACAGGCAACAACGCCTAACTGAGTCTAATGTAGGGGCTATGGGTGGCAAAATCCAGCCTTGCCACCAATGGCCGATTGTTTTTTGTAAAAATGACAGGCGGCAACGGGGGGGCGGCCGGTTTGCCTAACCAGTCTGCCTAACCAGTCTGCTGCGCCTGCGCATCGCCCACCATGGCAAATGCCTTTTGCAGCGAGTCCACCAAATGATCAATCATCGCATCGGTATGGAGCGGGCCGGGGGTGAGCCGCAGCCTTTCGCTACCCATTGGCACGGTCGGATAATTGATCGGCTGCACATAAATGCCAAAATCATGCAACAGAATTTGACAAATCTGGCTGCATTTTGCCGCATCTTTGACCATGACCGGAATGATATGCGTGTCGCCTTCAAGAATCGGCAAACCAACCTCGTGTAATTTTGCCTTCAACTTGGTGGCTTGTCGCTGCTGCGCCAAACGCTCATGCGAGCTGCGGCGCAAATGCTGAACCGAGGCCAATGCCCCGCAGGCCAATGCCGGTGGCAGGGCGGTGGTGAAAATAAAACCTGACCCAAAGCTGCGAACCGCATCACAAATCACATCATCAGCCGCGATATAACCGCCAACAACGCCAAAGGCCTTGCCAAGTGTGCCTTGGATGATATCCACGCGCTCTTGAACACCCAGCATTTGCGCAATGCCGCCACCTTCATTGCCATACATGCCAACCGCATGGACCTCATCCAAATAGGTCAGCGCATTATATTTTTCGGCAAGTTCAACAATTTCGACAATAGGGCCAGTGTCGCCATCCATCGAATAGACCGATTCAAAAATAATCAGTTTGGGTCGCTCGATTGGCTGGGCCGCAAGTAATTCTTCAAGATGTGCCAGATCATTATGGCGAAAAATAGCCTTGTCACAACGCGCATAGCGAATGCCGGAAATGATTGAGGCATGATTCATTTCATCAGATAGAATCAGCACATTGTCAAACAAACCGGCAATGGCGCTGATGCTGGCTTCATTGGCAACATAACCGCTTGTCAGCACAAGAGCGCGTTCTTTGCCATGCAGGTCGGCAAGTTCGCTCTCAAGCGCGACAATGGCGGCGCTGGTACCCGAAATATTGCGGGTGCCACCGGCGCCAGTGCCATGAACATCAATGGCGCTGGTTAATGCTTTGACGGCATCGGGGTTCTGTCCCATGCCGAGATAATCGTTTGAACACCAGATCACGACATCCTTTGGTCCATCAGGGCTATTCCACAGCGCATGGGGATGCCAACCGGTTTGACGCTCCAACTCGATGAAGGTCCGGTAGCGGCTTTCGCTCTTCAGCTGGTTTAGCTTGCTTTTCAAAACTTCGCGATAATTCACGAACATGTCTCCTGAGGCGCGTGCGGATTGGGCACTACGCTTGCTACAATCAAAGGCCAGAAAAATCCATTAAAAAGATATGCTATCTTCATATAGCATAACCGCAACTCGTGCCATGCGACATTGGGTCCTGCCAAAAGATAGGTCTATATAATACGGAAGGGGCCTGAAACCAGATATTTACTTGGCCGGGCGTGGTGCGGCATTCAAAGAAATAATGTTGCAATTAATCATCTGTTTACCCGCATGTTCGAAATTAACTGTTACATTCATCCCAACGATAGATTGGACTTGGCCAATGCCCCAATCGGGCCGATCCGGATGGATCACAAAATCACCAAGGCTGAAATAAAGCAAATGCGGATATCCTATGGGTTTTTTTCCGAAACATGCTCAAAAGCACCACTGCTTTCCTGCCATGATTGGGTGGTGGCTGGCAAGCCCATTTGACGCAATTGACCCCAGGCCGCGCCATTCTTGGACAAAGGCGGGATGCGGCGGCAAAGCCCGTTTTCGGGGATGGATGAGCCGGGGGAGGCTGTGAGGCTGTGCGCTAACCCCGTCCAAACGGGAGATGAATTGGATGGGGGCAGGCACAGCCTCAACAAACAAGGGGGTAGGCTAGCCCGCTTTTTCAAGCGTCTGATAATCGCGCGTCTCGCGCAGGATATAGCCTTGTCCCCAAACTGTATCAACGCTCAGGCCCTCGGCGCCATTTTCAACGAGTTTGCGCCGCAGCTTGCAAATAAAGACGTCGATGATTTTTGGTTCTGGTTCATCAATGCCGCCATAAAGATGGTTCAAAAAAGCGTCTTTGCTGAGAACAGCCCCTTTTCTTAGGGCCAAAAACTCAATGATCCGGAATTCTTTGGCGGTTAGTTCCAGTCGCGTTTCGCCAACTTTGGCGTGATTGCGGCTTAGATCAACAACCAGATTCCCAACCGAAATCGTTGCTGAACCGTGACCATGCGTCCGCCGCATGATGGCATCCAGATTTGCCATCAATTCATATCGGTCAAATGGTTTGGTCAAATAACCATCGGCACCTGCGCCAAGGGCGGTGATTTTCTCATCAATACCGCTATTGCCTGAAATTACCAGGATAGGGACAAGGATGTGATTTTTGCGAACCAGCCGCGCTAGTCGCGTTCCATCGCCATCAGGTAGGTTCAAATCAAGCAGGATTGCATCGATTCGATTGTGCTTTAATTCAGATAGGGCCGTTTCGATTGTGTTTGCCGTGGTTTTGAAATGCCCAGCTTCTTCTAATGTCATGCCAAGAACATCTGCAACAATTGGATCATCTTCAACTATAAGTACATGCATTTTGAAAACTCTCTTTTTTTAACGGTTAAAACGTCATTTTCTTTTCTGTTGCGCGAACGAAACCGAACCATTGCCACACATCAAAAAACCGAGAAATCTCGCGCTTTATTTCTGTTATCAAAAGGGTAAGCGGGTAAAAGAGTGATAACAAATCACATATGCGTGATTAACTTTTTAATAATGTTTTTTCATGGTTAGGCGAATACAGATAGGTCTTTTCGGCCAAAATCTCCTTGCAGTTCTCATTGAATCGGTGTAATCGACAGCCCTCTTTTTAGGGATGCCATTTTGGTGGCCAACTTCTATTTGATTGCGAAGGTGATGAAATGAAGAACAAGAAAGTCTTTTCCGATACAGCAGAGATTGCCGCGCTGACAAATGGCGAGGCGACCGCGACAAATGGCGCTAAAGCGGCGACAAAGGCTAAGGCTGGCGCTGGGTCAATTGCGCAAAATATGCTTCCCGATGATTATCGGCCAAGTGAAGATGAAGATTTCATGAACCCGCTTCAGCTTCTATATTTCCAAAAAAAGCTGGAATCCTGGAAAGCTGAATTGTTGGATGATGCCAGCGGCACCATTACCGGCCTTTCACAGGAGAATCTGCATCAGCCAGACCAGATGGATCGCGCGCAAATTGAAAGCAATGCCGCGCTCGACCTTAGAACCCGCGACCGTGAACGCAAATTGTTGCAGAAAATCGAAGCGGCGTTGCGACGGATCGATGATGGCAGTTATGGCTATTGCGTTGAAACGGACGAGCCAATCAATCTTCGCCGCCTCGAAGCCCGGCCAATTGCCTCGCTAAGCCTTCATGCGCAAGAACGCCATGAGCGTATGGAACGTGTCCACCGCGACGATTAGGCCCGCTGTCCAAAATGTTAAGTGATCTTGCGCCCATACCCGAAATGGTATGGGCGTTTTCTGTTGCAGAACTGGAAAAATAGAACAAAAGGTGAAAATAGGCTTGCAATTGGAACAAAACAAGTACAAGATAGGTAATCGACACCTGAGATGGTGCATGTTTTGAAAAGCCTCTGTCAGGCATTTATGGCGTTTCATTGCGCCAAAGCGGAAATGTCCATATTCACCAACCGCGACAGGTGGGAATAGGGACATGGATATAATGGGCATGGACAGGGGGGCGATGGTTGTGCAACTAAGGAGGCATAAATGGCTGGGGTTGTAGTGGATATGAAAATGAAAAGTGATGACAAGAACAAGGCGCTTGAGGCGGCCATTGGCCAAATTGAAAAGGCGTTTGGCAAAGGGTCAGTGATGAAGCTTGGCCAGCGTGAATCTGCGGTGGATGTTCAGTCAATTTCAACTGGATCGCTTGGGCTTGACATTGGTCTTGGCATTGGTGGTTTCCCGAAAGGCCGGATTGTTGAAATCTACGGCCCAGAATCATCAGGCAAAACCACTTTGGCCCTGCATGCTGTTGCCGAGGCGCAAAAAGAAGGTGGCACTTGTGCCTTTGTTGACGCTGAACATGCGCTTGACCCGTCTTATGCGCGTAAACTTGGCGTCAATATTGATGATCTATTGATCTCACAGCCTGACGCTGGTGAACAGGCGCTAGAAATTACCGATACGTTGGTTCGTTCTGGTGCGGTTGACGTTCTTGTTGTTGACTCGGTCGCCGCCTTGGTGCCGCGTGCCGAACTTGAAGGCGAAATGGGTGATCATCATGTCGGGCTTCATGCGCGTTTGATGAGCCAGGCGCTTCGCAAACTCACTTCGTCAATTGCGCGCTCGAATTGTTTGGTGATTTTCATCAATCAGATCCGTCTGAAAATTGGTGTGATGTTTGGCAATCCGGAAACCACCACAGGCGGTAATGCGCTGAAATTCTATGCATCGGTCAGGTTGGATATTCGCCGGATTGGCGCCATCAAGGACCGTGACGAGGTTGTTGGTAACCAGACCCGTGTCAAAGTCGTGAAAAACAAGGTTGCAGCACCGTTCCGTACCATCGAATTTGACATTATGTATGGTGAGGGCATTTCTAAAATGGGCGAATTGCTCGATCTTGGCGTCGCTGCCGGTATTGTTGATAAATCAGGTGCGTGGATTTCTTACAAGGGACAGCGTATTGGTCAAGGCCGTGAAAATGCCAAAACATTCCTTCGCGAACATACCGAGCTGGCGGCTGAAATTGAATCGGCTATTCGGCAAAATGCCGGTCTTGTTGGTGATCAGATGCTTGATAACTCAATCGCGACAAGCGACGCAGCGCAAGTGCCGGATTCGCCTGATCTGCCCGATACACCGACAATGCCAAAATAAGGCGTTATCACACAAGGCCATTCATCTTAATGGGAATAGGCTGGGTTAGATATTGAATAATGTGAAATGGTCAGCTCCGGTTTTGGGGCGGGCCATTTTGCTTTGGTGATGTAATTGCCAAAACAGGGCTTTTGCCGCGATGGCCAGCTTTGCCAAAAAGCGGCGTGATTTAATCAAGTTAATCTAGACAGACACCCCCTGCGGCGGGTAGATAATAACCGCTATTGATTGGGCGTTATGCGGCGCCGCAACTGACCGCTTGCCGTGATGGCAGGGCCGCCGCAAACCAAACGTTGCAAGCCAAACGCTGTGCTGGGGGCAGTCTAATGTCGAGTGTGAATGATATCCGCGCCACTTTTTTGGATTATTTTGGTAGAAACGGGCATGAAATTGTCGCATCAAGCCCGCTTGTGCCGCAAAATGATCCAACTTTGATGTTTGCCAATTCGGGCATGGTACAGTTTAAGAACCTGTTTACCGGTGCCGAAACGCGCGATTATGTTCGGGCGACAACAGCGCAGAAATGTGTTCGCGCGGGCGGCAAACATAATGATCTGGAAAATGTTGGCTATACCGCGCGTCACCACACATTTTTTGAGATGCTTGGTAATTTTTCCTTTGGCGATTATTTCAAGGAAAATGCCATTGAATTGGCGTGGAATTTGATCACCAAGGAATATGGTCTTGATGCGTCAAAATTGCTTGTCACGGTCTACCATGAAGATGATGAAGCGGCCAATCTATGGAAGAAAATTGCCGGCCTTGGCGATGACCGCATCATCCGCATCGCCACATCTGACAATTTCTGGGCGATGGGCGATACCGGCCCTTGTGGCCCGTGTTCGGAAATCTTTTATGATCATGGTGATCATATCCCGGGCGGCCCACCTGGTTCACCTGATGAAGATGGTGACCGTTTTATCGAAATCTGGAATCTGGTCTTTATGCAGTTCGAGCAGATGCCGGGTGAACGTATTGCCTTGCCAAAGCCCTCAATTGATACAGGCATGGGACTAGAGCGTATTGCGGCGGTGCTTCAGGGCAAGCATGACAATTATGATATTGACCTCATGCGGGCATTGATCGAGGCTTCGGCAGATGTTTCAGGCACTGATGCTAATGGAAGCCATAATATATCACACCGAGTGGTTGCTGATCATTTGCGGGCGTCATCTTTTTTGATTGCCGATGGTGTTTTGCCGTCAAATGAAGGGCGCGGCTATGTTTTGCGCCGGATTATGCGGCGTGCCATGCGCCATATTCACCAAATGGGATGCGCTGATCCGACAATGTACCGGCTTGTGCCAACCCTTGTTGCCGAAATGGGCGCGCAATATGGTGAATTGGGCCGTGCGCAATCGCTGATTACCGAAACGCTGAAACTGGAAGAAACCCGTTTCAAAGAAACGCTTGGTCGCGGCTTGCGCATTCTGAATGACGAACTGTCAGGCAAACCATCGGGTGGTACGCTTGATGGGGCGACAGCCTTTAAGCTTTATGACACTTTTGGCTTTCCGCTTGATCTGACTCAAGATTTCATGCGGGGTTATGGCTGGCAGGTTGATCTTGATGGGTTCAACGCCGCCATGGATGCGCAAAAGACCAATGCTCGCCGTGCATGGAGCGGATCGGGCGACAGCGCCACTGAAACCATTTGGCTTGATCTGGCGCAAAATCTAGAGCCGACAGAATTTCTGGGCTACACGTCGGACTCAGCCGAAGCCATTGTCGCCGCGCTTGTTGATGGCAACGCCGAAATTGGTGAAATCGGCAAAGGTGGCAAGGGGCGGATGGTTGTCAATCAAACGCCATTCTATGGCGAATCTGGTGGTCAGCTTGGCGATGTTGGCACGATCAGCTGGGATAAAGGAAGCGCCCGCGTCACCGATACCCAGAAAACCCCGTCGGGCCTATTTATCCATCATGTCGAAATCGACGCTGGCACGCTTGCCAAGGGGCAAGAGGTTCGGTTGCAGATTGATGTGTCACGCCGTTTGCGGCTTCGCGCCAATCATTCGGCAACGCATCTTCTTCATGAATCGCTTCGGCTGGTCCTTGGTGATCATGTGGCGCAAAAGGGATCGCTTGTCAGTCCCGACCGGCTGCGGTTTGACTTTTCCCATCAAAAGGCGGTTTCGACCGATGAATTGGATCAGGTTCAGCAAATCGTCAATGCACGGATTCGGATGAATTCAGATGTTACAACCCGCATTATGACGCCCGACGCCGCGATCGAGCTCGGTGCATTGGCGCTGTTTGGCGAAAAATATGGCGATGAGGTTCGCGTTGTGCAAATGGGCGGTGCGGCAGATGATGATCCAAACAAGGCGTGGTCGGTTGAACTATGCGGCGGAACCCATGTTGGCCGGACAGGTGATATCAGCCTTTTGAAAATCATTTCGGAATCGGCTGTTGCTGGCGGGGTGCGCCGTGTTGAGGCGGTGACGCATGAAGGCGCGCTGGCTTGGATTGATGCGCGTGATGCTATTTTGACCAAAAGTGCCGATTTGTTGAAGATTGCGCCCGACCAGCTTGCCGACCGTGTTGCCCAGCTTGTCGAAGACCGTAAAAAGGCCGAACGTGATATCAGCCAGCTACGGCGTAAATTGGCCGCTGGCGGCGGCGGTGCCGGTAATGGCAGTGATGTTGTCAATGGCATCAATTTTGTCGGGCGATTGCTTGAAGACACGCCGGCACGCGAATTGAAATCAATGGCCGATGAAATCAAATCATCGGTCGAAAATGCGGTCATCTGCCTTGTTGCGACTGATGCTGGCAAAGCATCAATTGTTGTTGCGGTAACGGCTGATCTTGCGGGTCAAAAAAGTGCGGTTGATCTGGTAAAAATCGGTTCGGCGGCGCTTGGCGGCGGCGGCGGCGGTGGACGTCTTGATATGGCGCAGGCTGGCGGCCCTGATGCCAGCAAGGCAGCCGAGGCGATAAAGGCGGTTTCGGCCGCCCTGTAGGGCAGGCCAAAAGGCCTGGTTAACTTTTGCCCCGATCGTGGGGTGTGTTTTGGTCATCATATGAAAAGGCAATGAATATGTCGGATACAGCCAACCCAGATTTAATCTATACAAAAGTGGACGAAGCCCCAGAATTGGCCAGCGCCTCGCTCTTGCCGATCATCAATCGTTTTGTAAAGCCTGCTGGATTAACGATCGGGCGACGTGATATCTCGCTTGCAGGCCGTGTGATCGCTGTATTTCCCGAAGTTCTGAGTGATGCCCAGCGCCAGTCGGATGATCTGGCTGAATTGGGGGAATGGGTAAAAACACCAGCTGCCAACGTAATCAAGCTGCCAAATATTTCAGCATCAATTCCCCAGCTTGTTGGCGTGATTAGCGAATTGCAGGCACAAGGCTATAATCTTCCCGATTATCCGGTGGCCCCATCGAATGATGAAGAACGCGCCATCGCAGCACGTTATGACACGGTCAAGGGCAGTGCGGTTAATCCGGTTCTGCGTGAGGGTAATTCTGACCGGCGTTGCGCACAGGCAGTCAAAATCTATGCGCAGAACAACCCGCACTCAATGGGCGTTTGGGCGGCTGACTCAAAAACCCATGTATCGTCAATGTCATCAGGTGATTTTTTCTCGAATGAAAAATCGGCAACCTTGAGCGCTGAGCAAGCTGGCAAAGCAAGAATCGAATTTGAAAACAAGGCTGGTCAGGTCACTGTTTTGAAGGAAGGCCTGACGCTAAAGGCGGGAACCGTTGTTGATGCCTCATTTATGTCTTTGGCTGCTTTACGCGCCTTTTTGCGCGACGAGCTGGTTGATGCCAAAACAAAATCTGTGCTGTTTTCGGTTCATCTAAAGGCAACGATGATGAAAGTGTCTGACCCGATCATCTTCGGTCAGGCTGTTAGTGTGCTGCTTGAAGATTTTGTGGCCAAACATGATGATATTTTGCGCGAATTGGGCATGGATTATAATTTGGGGCTTAGCGACCTTGAAACACGTATTGCCACGCTTCCTGCCGCAAAACGCGCCGAGCTGGAAGCCGATCTTGCCGCTTGCTTTGCTGCCAATCCACCACTTTACATGGTGAATTCGGATAAAGGCCTTAGCAATTTCCATGTCTCGTCAGATGTGATTATTGATGCATCAATGCCAGCTTTGATCCGCGCTGGCGGCAAGGGCTGGGGGCCAGATGGAAGCGAGCAAGATTGCAAATGCGTCATTCCGGATAATTCCTATGCACCTGTTTATGAAGAAGCCATTAATTTCTTTAAGGAAAATGGCGCGCTAGACCCAACAACCGCTGGGTCAGTATCCAATGTTGGCCTGATGGCGCAAAAGGCCGAAGAATATGGATCGCATCCGACAACATTTCAGATGTCAGATGATGGTGTGGTTCGCTATGTTCTGGGAAATGGTGAAATATTGCATGAGCATCAGGTGCAAAATGGCGATATCTGGCGGTCATCTAGCACTAATCAGGCGCCAATCGAAGATTGGGTCAAGCTTGGTCTTGCTCGTCAAAAGGCAACAGGTGCCGAGGCTGTGTTCTGGCTGAATGCGGCACGCCCGCATGATGCGGAAATCATTGTTTATGTGAAATCAATGCTTGCCAAGCTTGGCGTTGATGAAGCGTCAATCAAAATCATGGCGCCGCGTGAGGCCACCAGATTTTCGCTTGAAACCATCACCGCTGGCAAAGATTGCATCTCAATCACCGGCAATGTGCTTCGTGACTATCTAACTGATTTGTTTCCAATTCTTGAGCTTGGCACATCGGCAAAAATGCTGTCTGTGGTCAAGTTGATGAATGGCGGCGGTCTATTTGAAACAGGGGCTGGCGGGTCGGCACCAAAACATGTTCAGCAATTGGTCGAAGAAGGCCATTTGCGCTGGGATTCGCTTGGTGAGTTTTGTGCGCTTGGTGAATCTTTGAATTTTGTTGCCGAATCTACCGGCAACAGCAAGGCTGGTGTGCTTGGCAAGGCGGTTGATGCCGCAACACAATTGTTGTTGGCAAATGACAAATCACCGTCACGCCGTGTTGGCCAGACCGATACGCGCGACAGCCATTATTACTTTGCTCTCTATTGGGCGCAGGCCCTTGCCACACAAACCGAAGATCAGGATTTGGCTGATGATTTTGCCGCATTGGCAGCGGCCCTTGCTGATAATGAAAAGACAATCACTGCCGAGCTGGCATCAACCCAAGGCAAGCCGTGCGATCTTGGCGGTTATTATCATGCTGCCAGTGACAAGGTGGCATTGGTGATGCGACCAAGCGCGACGCTGAACAGCATCATCGGCTAATAGCCAAAGCCTGAGGCGGCAAACCATTGCGCCTTATCAACAACAATCCCCGATAGCGATGATCCTTATGACCATCATTATCGGGGATTTTTATTTCGCGACGACGCGTTCATTGGCAGCGTCTGCCGGCTTGTTTTTTCGGGCTTGTGTTTTTAGGCCGGTAATCGGTCAGGCTGAAAAATATGATCAAGCTTGTCCATCAAGGCATCAAGATCATCTACCTGATCAAAATGACCTGTATGGCCATGATGCATAAAGCCTTGGTCAATAATATTTTGGAACATGATCAGCATCGAATCCCAATAACCGTTCAAATTAACGATAATAATCGGCTTGTTATGCAATCCAAGCTGGCGCCATGTGATGATTTCCATTGTTTCATCAAGCGTGCCAAGACCACCGGGGAAAATGACGAAAGCATCCGAAATATCATACATCATGGCCTTTCGTTCATGCATGGAATCAATGATGTGAAGATCGGTAACACCCTTATGCCCAACCTCAACATTGTCAAGAAACTGCGGAATAATGCCGGTAACGCGGCCATTGGCGGCAAGCACCCCATCCGCAACGGCGCCCATCAGACCCATTTTGCCGCCACCATAGACAAGCCCAAGGCCGCGTGATCCGATCATTTGTCCCATCTGATAGGCAGCGTCTTTATAAAGGGGGTTGGTGCCTGAGGCGGCGCCGGTAAAAACACAAATTTTTTTCATCGAAATTCCTTTTGATGCCAAGGCTGCATTAACTTACATTGAACCCTAACGCAATTAGCATTAGTCTGTTAACAGTCATTCATCAACAAACAGGAAATCACATCAGTGCGATCAATGCTTTACATTCTGTTTGCGGTGGGCGGGGTTCTTGTTGCTATCGCCTTGTCGATGGTGCTGCTTGATGATGAAGGCGGCCAGCAGGTTAAACCGCAAAGCCCGTCAATTGAGTTGTCACAATCGGCAATTGACAAGGCTGAAACGCCTGATGCCCGCAAGGATAGCGATACCAGCTTGCAGCAGCCCGATGTGACGCCTGCGGCCCCGTTGACGATTGATCTGGCGCGGGTCAAGCCCGATGGCGCAGCGGTATTTGCTGGCACGGCGGCGGCAAATGCGAAAATCCGTATTTTTGAAGGTGACATTCTGCTTGGCGAAACCGTTGCGAATGCAAATGGTGAATGGGTGATTGTGCTTGAAAAATCACTTGCGGCTGGCCAGCATTTGATCTCGGTTGCGATGGAACGCAGCGACGGTTCAACCGAAATGGCCGATCGCAGTCTGGCTGTTGAAATTTATCAGGATACAGAAACCAAACCGCTAGTCGCCCTCTTGCCGGAAACCGCAACTGAGGTGCCGGTGTTAATTCAATCGCCTGATGATGTGGATGCGGCCAATCCGGCCGCACCAGCCAGTGAAGCAATTGTTGCTGATGCAACTGGCGCTGATGCTGCTGCCGCGAAAGCTGCCATGGGCGATACAACCGAAGCAGCACCGACAAAACCCCAAGCCAAGAGTCAAATTGCGGCGCTCGCACCAAGTGCGATTATCTGGCGCGATGCAAGCCGTATTTTGATATCCGGCACATCAAGAGGTGGCGTTCGGGTCACGGTAAATGATGAAAAAGGGCAATTTGGCGAGGCGTTGGTTTTGGCGGATGGGGCATGGCAGGTGGCTGGCAGTCTTGATATGGATATTGCGGTGAATCATTTGCGCTTTGCCTTATTTGACGAGGCCAATCATATCATCGCCCGTTATGACTTGCCGGTCAAAGCGCGTGATCTGGCCAAGGGGCAAGACGGATCGCCGCTGGTGGTGGTGAACAAGGGCGACATGCTGTGGCGCATTGCCTATCACCAATTGGGCGAAGGGGTTAAATATGTCGATATTGTTCGCCGTAACCAGCAAGATATTAACGATCCTGATCTGATTTACCCGAAACAGATTTTTGCCGTGCCGCAACCATCTGCCACGGCGTCTGATAAGAATTAGATGGCTGGTAATTTTGCTTTTCTATGCGTGGCAACGGAGCTGTGACCGGAAATGAGGTCAAGACATGACATTCATATCTGACTGGAAAATCGCCGATGATGGTTGGCCGGTACTGGCGCTTGCCGGTATTTTGACCATTCTGACAAGCATGCTCTTTTTGCCGCTTGGCTGTTTTTTCCTTGGCATTATGATGTGGCTGGCGCATGGGCTTCGGGTGCCAAACCGGCAAACCAAAGCTGATGACCAGATCATCTATGCACCGGCAGATGGCGTTGTTCTTGATATTGAAACCGATCAGTTTCCTGATGGTCTTGCCGGTGACAATGTCACGCCCGCCAAACGCATAACCATTCACTCGCGTTTAACCGATACGCAATTGCAAACAAGCCCGATCACTGGCCATATTGTCGATAATTTGCTCTTGCCCGGCTTGTTTCGCAAATGGGGATATGATCGCATCAGCTGGCAGGCGGCACGCCTGTCAAATGAACGCCGCGAAATCCGTATTCGCGATGCATCTGACCGCGAAATCATGCTTGTCCAGCTTGGTAGCAAAACAGCGCGTCAATTGATTTGCCGTCTAGCCGAAGGAAAATTTGTCCAAGCCGGTTCGCCGATTGGCATGGCGCGCATTGCCGGTGTTGTTGATTTGTTTGTGCCAAGTGGATGCAAAATACTGATCGAAGCGGGGCAGCATGTGATCGCTGGTGAAACCGCCATTGCGCAATTTGCCCGTAGGCCAAGCGCAAAACGGGGTTAGGGGCAATGTTTGACGCCCAGATTCGTCCCTTGATTGACCGGTTGCTAAACCCGGTTGGGCGAGGGCTTGTGGCCCTTGGTGTCACCGCCAATCAGGTTACGATGATCGGTGCCGGTTTTGGCCTGATTGCCGCGGGATGTGTTGCCGCTGGCCTGTTTTATCCAGCTTTGTGGTTCGTCATTGCGAACCGCGTCATTGACGGGCTGGATGGCGCCGTCGCGCGGGCCAGCCGGTCGAGCGATTTTGGTGGCTATCTCGATATTGTTAGCGATTTTATTTTTTACAGCGCCATTCCTTTGGCTTTTGCAGTAGCGCGGCCAGAAACCGCGCTTGCGGCAGCGTTCCTAATTTTTAGTTTTATTGGCACTGCCACCAGTTTTCTTGGCTTTGCCATTCTTGCCGAAAAACATCATGTCACCACCCAAATCCGCGGCAAAAAGGCCTTTTATTATCTTGGTGGGCTGACCGAAGGAACAGAAACGATACTGCTGTTCCTTGCAATGCTGGTCTGGCCTGACTATTTCAGTCTCATGGCAATCATCTTTGGCATTTTATGCTGGGTGACGACTGGCACCCGCATTTATGCGGCATATCGCCAATTCAATGACTAGAGGCTAGTCACCGTCTTCTCGATCAATTCGAGGCGGTTCTGGTCTTTAAGGAGCGCATGATAAATGAAATTTGGAATTGGACAATCTACCGCGCGTGTCGAAGACCGGCGGTTGCTGATCGGGGCTGGCCTCTATAGTGATGATATTGCCCCCGGACAGGGGTTGCGTGTTGCTTTTTTGCGCGCGCCGCATGCGCATGCGCATTTGCTGGATATTGATCTCGCGGCGGCACGGCAAATGGACGGGGTTCATCTTGTCGCAACGCAGGCCGATCTTGATGCTGATAATATTGGTGACGTTCTTTGCCAATATCGACCGCCCCTGATTGGTGGCGGTAAAATGCAGCTTGTTAGCAAGCCGGCAATGGTTCGCGATATCAATCGTCATGCCGGCGATATTGTGGCGATGGTTGTTGCTGATCGGCAGGAAACAGCAGATTCCGCAATCGAATTAATTGCAGCTGAATTTGAACCAATGCCAGCGGTTACCGATATTTATGCAGCGATGAAAGATGGCGCACCGCAGCTTTATGACTGCTACCCCAATAACATTGCCTTTGAATGGGGGGTCGGCAAGCTTGACGAGACTGAACGCGCGATGAATGACGCGATTGCTGAAGGTCACCAGATTATCGAGATCGACGTGGTGAATAGCCGCGTTGTCATCAATTCAATGGAAACCCGCCCGATGGTCGCCGCTCCCGGTGCCAAAGACGGCACATTGGATATCTGGTGTGGGACACAGGGCGTGGTTGGCATTGCCGAGCAGATTGCCACCGCCCTATCAATGGAGCGTGCCGATGTAAGGGTTCAAACCGGCGATGTTGGCGGCAGTTTTGGCTTTAAGATTTTTCTGCACCCTGAACAAATTTGCATTGCATGGGCGGCCCGCCGCCTTGGGCAAATGGTGCGGTGGCAGCAGGGACGATCAGATGGATTCCTGTCGGATTTGCATGGCCGCGATAACCGGTCTCGTGCGCGTGCGGCAATTGATAAAACCGGGCGTATTTTGGCGCTTCAAGTCACTGCCCATGCCAATATGGGAGCATGGCTGTCGAATTTTTCGACCTATATTCCGACGCTTTCGGGAAGCCGCACCCTGACCACCAATTATGATATTCAGGCAGCAAGCCTTCGGGTGATTGGTGTGATGACCAATACACCAGCGGTCGATGCTTATCGCGGCGCGGGACGGCCTGAGGCCAATTATTTGATGGAACGGCTAATGGATCATATCGCCGCTGAAACCGGCCATAGCCGGATCGATGTTCGCCGCGTCAATATGATCAAGCCAAGCCAAATTCCCTATAAGATGGTTTGCGGCGGCACGATTGATTCTGGTGAAATGACCGATCTATTCGATATGGCCCTTGCCAAGGCAGATGTTGCCGGATTTGCCAAGCGCAAGGCTGAGTCGGCCGAACGGGGCAAGCTGCGCGGTATCGGGTTTGGCATGTATCTCGAACAATGCGGCAATGGCGCTGATGACGGTGTTGATATTGAATTTCAGGACGATGGGCGCGTTATCCTTTATGGCTCGCAACAATGTAACGGGCAGGGGCATCAAACCACGGTAACGCAAATCCTGTCAGATCGTCTTGGCTATGATGCTGATTTGATTACGGTCAAACAAGGCGATTCCAACCGCAGTCCGCGTGGCACAACTGGCGGCGCAAGAATGACAGCGGTTCTGGGATCTGCAACGGCCTTGGCAGCGGCAAAGATCATTGATCTTGCCAAACCATTTGCTGCCGAAGCGCTGGAATGTGGCGAAGATGCTCTGAATTTTGCCGATGGCCTGTTTTTGCGGCAGGACACCAACCGGTCAATCGCGATTGAAGATCTTGTCCGCCAGCTTGCCACCTCTGGCGAAAAGCACCGGCTGAATTGGGCGCAGCCCTATGAAACTGATGGCGCAACCTATCCTTATGGATGCCATATCATTGAGCTTGAAATTGACCGGCAGACCTGTGCTGTTGAAATTGCCAGCTATCATGTTGTTGATGATTTTGGTATTATTATCAACCCGTTAACCCTTGAGGGGCAAATTCATGGTGGCATTGCTCAAGGTGTTGGTCAGGCGCTTTTGGAACATGTTGTTTATGATGATTCTGGTCAGCTTTTGGCCGGATCATTGATGGATTACGCCTTGCCACGGGCCGATCATTTTCCCGGGTTTCAGATCAGCACGCGCAATACAGCTTGCGCCAATAATGCGCTTGGCATCAAAGGATCGGGTGAGGCTGGGGCCATTGGCGCGCCACAAGCGGTGATTTCGGCCATTTGTGATGCGCTGGAAATGACTCATATTGATATGCCAGCAACACCGCTGGCCATTTTCAATGCGATGAAAGCCAAAACGGCCAATTCGCCAAAGAATAAAGGAGAATAGGGTGAGCGACAAAATCAATAAATCTGACGAGGAATGGCGTGAGCAACTGACCGAAGAACAATATCAGGTAACACGCAAACATGGCACCGAGCGGGCTTTTTCAGGCCGTCTTGATAAACATTATGACGCTGGCAACTATCTTTGTATCTGCTGCGCAACGCCGTTATTTTCATCTGAGGCGAAATTTGACTCAGGATCGGGCTGGCCGAGCTTTTTTGCGCCGATTGACGAGGCAAATATCGGCAAAACCGTCGATGAAAGCTTTTTTATGCGCCGGACCGAGGTTCATTGTGACCGTTGCGATGCGCATCTGGGCCATGTGTTTCCCGATGGGCCGCAACCGACCGGCCTTCGCTATTGCATCAATTCGGCGTCACTGGATTTTGTAAGCGACGAATAGGAGCGGTGACGGGCAAAGGCCGGTGCAGGCAGGCTAATTGTTATATTCGCCTGATTTGGTCTTCATCTTGCCATAGTGATGGCGCTTCATCTTGCTGATTTCATCATCATCTAAGCTGCCATCGCCATTGCTGTCCATGCGCTCGAACATGGCGACGATGCGGCCGTTGAACTCGGTTTTGTCAATCATGCCGTCGCCGTTGCGATCTAGCTTTTGAAAGCGTTTATCTTGGCGACTGGTGAGTTCTTCAAGGCTGATCAGCCCATCATTGTTGATGTCGAGCTTTTTTGCCATGAACTTGGCTCGCTTATGTGATGCATCGCCCATATCGGCATTCGCAAGTCCGGTGATGATGCTGCCAGATACCAGAAGACCGGCACCGATCAGATAGGGAAAATAACGCTGTTTCATGGGCTGTTCCTTTGATTTGCTATTTTGGGGTGCTTTTACAATATAGTGACGAAATGGTGACACCGGCATGCAGACAAACAGTGGGTGATGAATTCTGGCATACCGGTGCCACATCGCTATAGTCCCGCCAAATAGGGGCCGGAAAGGGGCGCGGCTGTGATCTTTTCGGGGTAATAAATTGGCAATAATTAGGCAAAAATCTGCCATGATTTTGGCAGGCATGACTTGCTTTTACCCCATAGCGGGCATAGCTTGGCGACTGGAAAGATGGGCGTGGCAGGCTGGCAAGATCAGCCATGTTGGCCGTTATAAAGGGAAATAGGTAGATGTCTTTGCCGTCTGAAACTGAATTATCAAATCAGATGCCATGGGTTGAGGGGGCAACACGCGTCTTTGGCGTGATTGCCCATCCGGTTGATCATGTTCGTGCGCCAATGGTGTTCAACCCGCGCTTTGCGGCGGCGGGTTTGCCGCATATCATGGTGCCAATCAATGCGCCGCCTGAAAAGCTGGAAATCATCATCAACGGGCTTCGTGCCATACCAAATTTTGGCGGGCTTGCTGTTACGATCCCGCATAAAATGCCACTTGCCGATCTTTGCGACAGCCTTGGCACCGCCGCCCAGTTGACGGGGGCGGTCAATGCAGTGCGGTTTGATGATGATGGTAAAATGCATGGCGATAATTTTGATGGCGCCGGTTTTGTTGCTGGCGCTGTTGGCAATGGGTATGATGTTGCTGGTAAGGCGATTTTACTGATTGGGGCAGGCGGTGCCGCCCGCGCCATTGCGGCGGCGCTGATCGAGGCGAAAATTGGTAAATTAACGATCGCCAATCGCAGTCTAGGCAAGGCAGAAGAGTTTGCCAGCCTGCTTGCCGATAAAACCGGCTTTGCCGATGTTCATGCAGCTGCGCTTGTTGATTGTGATGGCAGTGACGCCGATATGATCATCAATAGCACCAGCCTTGGCTTAAAACGGGGCGATGCCCTGCCTTTGGCGCTGGATGCAGTGCGCGCTGATACGGTGATTGCTGATATCATTATGGTTCCGGCTGAAACCGAATGGCTTGCTGCGGCGCAAAAAGCGGGGCTTCGGGTGCATTATGGGCGGCATATGCTTGATTACCAAATCGATCTAATCGGTAAATTTATCGGCGCGCTTTAGCCAAAGAGCCGATTCGGTCATTGAGTTCGCTTGGCCAGACAGCTATAACTGGGCGGTGCTGCAATGGCATAATCGTTGGGAAATGAGGAAGTGAATGACTGATACAGCAAATGTTTGGACTGATGAACGTCTTGAAAAGCTGAAAGAGCTGTGGTCGCAAGGCTTGTCCATTTCGCAGATTGGCGAGGCACTTGGCGTATCGCGGAATGCGATTGCTGGCAAAGCCCACCGGATGGGCCTGCCAAAACGCCCATCGCCAATTAGCCGGCCAAAGGTTGAAAAGCCGAAAGTCGTTGTGCCTGAGATAACTGAAAATTTGCCATTGCGCCTTGAGTTGCGGCAATTGGAATGGTCACGAAGCAAATGTTGCTGGCCAACTGGTGACCCCAAGAAAAATGGTTTTGTCTTTTGCGGTGATGCAATCGTCCCTGGCAAGCCTTATTGTCTGACGCATTGTCAAGAAGCCTATACAACATCGCGCGACTCAAGTTAACGCCAATGTTAAAACGTCGCGAGGACTATACGCCGCCCGCTTTTCTGGTAACGGCTGTCGATCTGAATATCGACATTCATGATCTTGGTAGCATTGTCACAACCAGACTGGCCGTTACACCGAACCCTGCGGCTGGCGGCGCAACAATCTTGCATCTAGATGGACGTGCGCTTGAGCTTCAATCGATTTCGGTCGATGGCAGGCCCTTGGCCAATGCTGACTATAGCCATGACGAATCCGGATTGCAGATTTCCGGCCTGAATGGCGCTTGTGTTGTTGAAACAATTGCCAAATGCCACCCTGAAACCAATACCGCCCTTGAAGGGCTGTATCTGTCTGGCGGTATGTACTGCACACAATGCGAGCCTGAAGGATTTCGCCGGATCGGGTTTTATCCTGATCGCCCTGATGTGATGAGTATTTTCACTGTTCGTCTAGAGGCGGCGCGTGCCTATCCGCAATTGCTGTCCAATGGAAACCTTGTCGAAACTGGCAATTGCGGCAATGACCGGCATTTTGCCATCTGGCATGACCCGCATCCAAAGCCTAGCTATCTATTTGCGGCGGTTGTTGGTGACCTTGATTGCGCTATTGATAGCTTTCAAACCATGTCAGGGCGCAAGGTTGATCTGCATATCTATGTTGAAAAGGGTAATGTGGCCTTGACCCATCATGCGATGGATTCGCTGAAACGGTCAATGCGCTGGGATGAAGAGGTTTATGGTCTTGAATATGACCTTGATCTGTTCCAGATTGTCGCGGTTAGCCATTTCAATATGGGCGCGATGGAAAATAAAGGCCTGAATATTTTTAACAGTAAATTTGTGCTGGCCGATCCGAAAACCGCAACTGATACAGATCTACATCGCGTAGAATCAATTATTGCCCATGAATATTTCCATAATTGGACAGGCAACCGTGTTACCTGCCGTGATTGGTTTCAATTGACTTTAAAAGAGGGGTTGACGGTTTTTCGTGATCAGTGTTTTTCGGCAGATATGCATGATGCTGGCCTGCAACGCGCCGATGATGTGTCGATGCTTCGCGCCGCGCAATTTCCCGAAGACCGCAGCCCAACAGCACACCCAATCCGGCCTGAAAGCTATCGCGAGATCAATAATTTTTACACTGCTACCGTGTATGAAAAAGGTGCCGAGGTCATTCGTATGCTTGCCGGATATCTTGGCAAGGACGGGTTTCGGCGCGGCACCGATCTCTATTTTGAACGCCATGATGGGGCGGCGGTAACCTGTGATGATTTTGTGGCGGCGCTCGCCGATGCGAATGGCGTGGATCTGTCGGGCTTTGCCGGCTGGTATTCGCAGGCCGGAACGCCCGAATTGACCGCCCGCCGTGTGGCGATTGATGATGATCAGGGGTTTGCCATCGAATTTACCCAAAATATTCCCGAAACCATGGCAAAAACACCTCGATTGCCCTTGCCGATACCGGTTCGTCTGGGGCTTGTTGGTGATGATGGGGCGATTGTTCCATTCCGGCTTTCTGCCGATGCGCCATTTTTGGATGAACAGGTCATTCTGGTCACCGACAAAACAAATCTTCAACCGATTTTTCCAGCATCATCTGGAAAGGTTGTGCCTAGTCTGCTTCGCAATTTTTCTGCGCCAGTTATTTTGAAAGATGATTTGTCGTCATTGGAACGGCTGCATTTGATGGCGCATGATGCCGATATGTTTAACCGCTGGGATGCGGCGCAAACGCTACTTGCTGATCAAATTCTGGCAACTGCAAATGATCAGAAATATGCCATTGATGAAACGGCGGTTGCAGCACTTGCCAGTGCCTATGCCAACAGTCTTGCCGATGAAGATTTGCTGGATATGTTTAAATCAGGTCTTTTGACACTGCCAGCTATTTCGGTTCTGGAAAGCCGTATGAAGCCAGCTGATCCAGTGGCGCTGTTCCATGCGCGTCGGGCGGTCGAGGCTGCTCTGGGGCGGGTGCTGGCACCGCAAATCAAATCAGCGCTGACAGATGACAATATGGCCATTATGGCCAAAACAGATGGTGGGCGTGCCTTGTTAAACCGGCTATTGGCTATGGCCATCGCTGCCGGTGACAGTGACGCCATTGAACGCGCCGCAAAACAGGTTCATGACCAGAATATGAGCCTATCACAAGGCGCATTAGCGGCTTTGAACCATTGTGATCATCCGGCGCGGGCCATTGCCTTACAGGCTTTCCATGACCGGTGGCAGGACAGCCCGCTCGTCATGGAAAAATGGTTCATGATGGAATCAATGTCGCTTGTCTCTGGCACGGTTGCACGGCTTGGCGAATTGATGGCGCATCCGGCATTTGATGCGAATAATCCAAACAAATTACGCTCGGTTCTTGGTGCCTTTATGACCGGCAATCCGGTGCATTTCTATGCTGAGGATGGATCAGGATTTGATTTTATCGGTGATTGCCTAATTGATATTGATGCGCGCAACCCGCAATTGGCAGCAAGAATGGCTTTGCCATTGACCCGTCGGACGCAATATGCACCGGCACGGCGTGCCAAGATGGGTGCGGTTTTGCAAAAGCTGCAACAACAGGCGCAATCAAACGATCTTCGTGAAGTCATTGACAAGGCACTGGCAGATGGCCCGTCACCCGTTTAAAAAGCGGGTAAGCGGGCAAATGGCATGGAGATATGGTCTGTCAGGCTTTTAGGCGATACTAGCGGCGCAAAAAGGCGGGTACATGACCCGTTTCAGCCAAGGTGTTTCCAGAACAATCCGGCGGTGATGGCAATTCATCATCGCGGTTACGGTTCTTGTTTTTCGCGGCTGGTTTTGCCGCTGGTTTTGCTTCTTGCGCCGGCGATGAAGCTCCCGATGAAGCTCCAGATGAAGCACTAGCTGATTTGGCTTTTGTCGGTTCGGTGGGTTTTTCGGTTGCCACGTCATTTTGTGCTGGGTTTTCTGCAGGCTTCTTCGCGTTTCTACCGCGACCACGACCCTTTGACGGTGATTTTTCACTGGCGTCTTGAGCCGGTGCGCTATTCTCGCTCGCGTGGCTATCGTCAGTTTTAGCATCGGCTTTGGCGCCGGCTTTACCATCACTAATTGTTGGTTTTGATGCCGATGATTTTGCGCCTGATTCAACAACCCTGCCATCAACAACGGTGATTTGCGGAATGGGTTTGCTGATCAGCTTTTCAATAAAGCCAATATATTTGATGTCATCTTTGCTGGCGGCGATGGTAAAGGCACGCCCTGATTTGCCAGCGCGGCCAGTACGGCCAATGCGGTGGACATAATCTTCGGCATGGCTCGGCACATCAAAATTGAAAACATGACTAAGACCGGCAATATCAAGCCCGCGTGCAGCAACATCCGAAGCGATCATGAGGGGAACTTCGCCGTCTTTGAACCGCTGCAAAGCTTCAAGACGCGCCGATTGAGTCATGTCACCATGAAGGGCAACAGCCGAAAAGCCATGCCGAGTCAGTGATTTGATCAATTCGGCGATATCGCGTTTACGGTTGCAGAAAATGACGGCGTTTTTTACCGCTTCATGGCGCAGAATATCACGCAGAATCTGGCGCTTTTTCTTGACGTCAGTCCAAATCAAATGCTGGGCAACCGTATCGGCTGTCGCTGCTGGCGGGGCCACTTCGATGACTTTTGGATTCATCACAAATTTGGCACCAAGCTTTTGAATATCATCAGACAATGTTGCCGAGAAAAACAGCGTTTGGCGCATCCGCGGTAACAGACCAGCGATCCGTTCAACATCGGGGATAAAGCCCATATCTAGCATCCGGTCGGCTTCGTCAATCACCAGAATTTTCACATCATTCAACAGAACTTTGCCGCGTTCGAAATGATCCAGTAACCGGCCCGGCGTGGCGATCAGGACATCAACGCCCTTGCTTAGCGCCGCATTCTGTTCGGTAAAGCTGACGCCGCCGATCAATAATGCCATGCTTAATTTATGGTATGAGCTGAATTTTTCGAAGGAGTCGGCAACCTGTGCCGCCAATTCGCGCGTCGGCGCAAGAATAAGCGAGCGGGGCAGGCGTGCCTTGGCGCGGCCTGAGGCCAGAATATCAATCATCGGCAAGGTAAATGAGGCAGTTTTGCCTGTGCCGGTCTGCGCCGAGCCAAGAATATCGCGGCCCATCAAAACAATGGGGATGGATTTTTCTTGGATGGGTGTTGGGCTGGTATAACCTAAATCGGCTACCGCCCGGCTTAGCTCGTCACTGAGGCCGAGATCTGAAAATTTCAAGGATAAGTTCCCTATTGATATTGACTAGAAACGTCTTGGCGCCACAAGCGGGCAATTTACTGTAAATTCCATAAGTTTTTATGGGCTTTCAACGTTGCTGGTGATACAGAGGAAAGCCGCTCAGGTCAATCTTTCATTCTGTCATCCTTAACGAGCCCTTTATGCCTTCCTTCACACCAATTTTTATTCCCGGCCTTCTTTGCACCGAATTGCTTTTTGCCAAACAGCGCACCAGCCTGCCAAATCAGGGGCATATCGCCGATACAACGCGCCATGATTCAATTCATGATATGGCGCTGGCGGCGCTTGATCTTTGTGATGGGCCGCTGGTGCCAATTGGCCTGTCAATGGGTGGCTATGTGGCTTTGGAAATGGCGCGGCTGGCACCTCAGCGCATGGCAGCTATGGCATTGCTTAGTACCAATTGCCGCGATGACAGCGCCGAAAGCCAACGCCAACGCCAGCAGGCAATTGCGCTTGCCAAACATAAAGGCTTTCAAGGTGTCACGCGCCGTTTGATGCCACGGTTATTATCTGAGGCGGCGTTGCATGATGAGGCGATTGTTGCCGATGTTCTGGCAATGGCAGCCGACATCGGGCGTATGGGCTTTGTTCAACAGCAAACTGCAATTATGGGGCGGCGCGCACAGCATGATACTTTAGCCGGCTTTACCGCGCCGATTCTTGTTTTATGTGGCAATTTGGATGTTCTGACCCCGCCAAACCTGTCGGTTGAAATGGCCGGTCTTGCGCCACAGGCCGAATTATGCCTGCTAAACGGCATTGGTCATCTGTCATCCTTGGAAGCGCCCGAGGCGGTTACCAATGCGCTTGAGTCATTATTTGAGCGTGTTGCCGATTAGAGGCTAAGCTGTTTTCTGCTTGCGAATTGAGAGATACAGCGCATAGACCGCGACAAAGCCATAAAGCGCGATTGCGGGAAGCGGAATCACCGCAGCTTGCTCGGCAATGATTTTAATCAGTGACAAGGTAATGGCGGCAAATCCAATGCCGCAGCCAAATAAGACACGTTTTGTCGTTCGATATCCATCATCGCGAACCAGAAAGATCACCAATCCCGCCAGAAAAGACATCGCTGCAAGGCCGCGGCGCATGATCATGCCGACATGAATCGCTTCATCGCTGGCGCCGGGAAAAATTTGGATCGTCAGCGGTGTTGCAAAGCCGTAGAATAACAGCCCTTGCAAAACCAGCCCGCCACCAATGAGTCGAAGTGCTATTTGCGGGCGCATGAAAACCCCGAAATCTGGAACTTGCTACACATCGAGATTGGCCAGTGCATCTTCGGCATGATCGCGGATATAACCAAACCGTAATTCGGCTTTTTTACCCATTAATGTATTGACCAGCTGGTCAGTATGACGCCGCAAATCGGCGCCAACCGAATCACGAAGCGGCAATGAAACCTGCAGCAAGCGGCGACTTGCCGGATTCATCGTGGTTTCTTTCAATTGTGATGGCGGCATTTCACCAAGCCCCTTAAAGCGGCTGATTTCGACCTTGCCACGGCCATCAAAGACGTTTTTCATGCTTGCTTCGCGCTGTTCTTCATCAAGCGCATAGACGGTTTTGCCGCCCTGTGTCAGCCGGTAAAGCGGTGGCTGTGCCAGATAGAGCCGTCCAGCCTCAACAAGCTGTGGCATTTCGCGGTAAAAATAGGTCATCAGCAATGCCGCAATATGCGCGCCATCGACATCGGCATCAGTCATGATGATGATCCGGCCATAGCGAAGATCATCCAGCCGGAAATCCTTTCCCGGTTTGACGCCCAATGCCAAGGATAGATCAGATAATTCCTGATTGGCGCTCAGCTTTTCGGTTGACGCGCTTGCCACATTCAAGATTTTGCCCCGAAGCGGCAATACGGCCTGAATTTTTCGGTCGCGTGCCTGTTTTGCCGATCCACCAGCAGAGTCGCCCTCGACCAAAAATAATTCGGTCATTTCATTATCGCTTGACGAACAATCAGCCAATTTGCCGGGAAGACGCAAACGTCTTGTTGCCGATTTACGCGCGACTTCCTTTTCTTTTTTGCGGCGTTTGCGGTCATCCGCGCGTTCAATCGCGGCATCCAACAAAAATGTTGCACGTCCGGCATCAGCTGATAGCCATTGATCAAACCGGTCACGCACCGCCTGTTCGGTTTGGCGTGTTGCGTCAGTCGAGACAAGACGGTCTTTTGTCTGGCCCTGAAATTGCGGATCGCGCAAAAACACCGACAGCATGATTGCCCCGCCAGCAAGCGCATCATCAGCAGTGATGTCAGCGGCCTTTTTATTGCCAACCAGATCGCCAAAGCTACGAAGGCCGCGAACGATGGCTTGACGAAAGCCGGTTTCATGCGTTCCGCCTGATGGTGTTGGCACGGTGTTACAATAGCTGTGGAAAAACCCATCTTCACCAGGGCCAAGCCAGGTGATGGCCCATTCAAATTTCTGCCCGTCAAGCTCTACCGCTTCGGCAAAGGGGGTGGAAATCATCAAGGCTTTGTCAGTGGTCGCATCGGTAAGATAATCGGCAAGGCCGCCCGGATAATGCAGGCTGGTTTCGGCCGGTATGGAATCATCATTGCCAAGCAATGCCGGATCACAGCGCCAACGAATTTCAACACCGGCAAACAGATAGGCCTTGGATCGTGCCATCCGGTAGAGCGTGGCGGGGCGGAATTTCGCGCCAGCGCCAAAAATTTCAGTATCGGGCGTAAAGCTAACCGATGTGCCTCGGCGATTTGGGGCGGCGCCAACTTCAACAAGCGGGCCAAGTGGCTTGCCGCGCGAAAATCGCTGTTGATATAAAATTTTGTCACGCGCAATTTCAACCATCAAATCACTTGATAGCGCGTTCACGACTGACGCACCAACACCATGCAGACCGCCAGAGGTTGCATAGGCTTTACCAGAAAATTTACCGCCAGCATGAAGCGTTGTCATAATGACTTCAACGGCGGATTGATCGGGAAATTTTGGATGTTTGCCGGTTGGCATGCCGCGCCCGTTATCGCGAATGGTCAATCGGTCGGCAGATTCGAGATGAATGTCAATCCGGTTGGCATGGCCAGCAACAGCTTCATCCATCGAATTATCAAGAATTTCAGCAGCCAGGTGATGCAAGGCGCGGTCATCAGTGCCACCAATATACATGCCCGGACGATGGCGAACAGGCTCTAGCCCTTCCAATACCTCGATATTGGACGCATCATAATCATCGGTTTTTGCGGCATTGCCAAATAGATCAGCCATCAATCACTCATCGGGTTTAAAGGCGGTCGCCAGCGGGATGCGGCGTTGCGCCACTATATCGGCCTTGGATAGCGTCTGTCTACCGTATCTAGCAATGATCTGCCGTTCAAACGCCAATATATTGTGATTGGCTGGCAAAATCGCCACAAAGCCGACCAGAAACGGCATCTGCCAGAAATCGCAGATGATGCAAATGGCAGACGCTAGTAACGGCAGAAAAAAAGGCGGGGACCAGCCCCGCCTTTTCAGATTGTCTTTTGCGATCGATTAATATGAATAATACATATCAAATTCGACAGGTGCAGGTGTGTGTTCCAGACGGATCACATCTTGCATTTTCAGCTCGATAAAGGCGTCGATCTGATCGTCACTGAAGACATTGCCCTGTGTCAGGTAACCGCGGTCTTCGTTCAATGCCTCAAGGGCTTCACGAAGCGATCCACAAACGGTTGGGATTTGTGCCAATTCTTCAGCTGGCAGATCATAAAGATCCTTATCCATCGCGTCACCGGGGTGGATCTTGTTACGAATACCGTCAACACCGGCCATCAGCATTGCCGAGAATGATAGATATGGGTTTGCTGTTGCGTCTGGGAAACGCACTTCAACACGCTTGCCAGCAGGTGAATTCACATGCGGGATACGGCATGATGCTGAGCGGTTGCGTGATGAGTAAGCCAACAGAACAGGAGCTTCATAACCTGGAATCAACCGCTTGTAGCTGTTGGTTGATGGGTTGGTGAAGGCGTTCAGTGACTTGGCATGTTTGATAATGCCGCCAATGTAGTAAAGCGCAGTTTCAGACAGATCAGCATATTGATTGCCAGCGAAAAGCGGCTTGCCATCTGACCAAAGCGACTGGTGAACATGCATGCCTGATCCGTTATCACCGGAAATTGGCTTTGGCATGAAAGTCGCGGTTACGCCATAAGCATGGGCAACCTGATGAACGCAATATTTATATAGCTGCATGTTGTCCGCAGTTTCCAGCAATGTGCCGAACTTAATGCCAAGCTCATGCTGTGATGGGGCAACTTCATGGTGATGCTTTTCAACAGCAACGCCCATATCGGCCATAACAGATACCATTTCAGACCGGATATCCTGACCTGAATCGACTGGTGGTACTGGAAAATAGCCGCCTTTGACACCCGGACGGTGGCCAAGATTACCTTCTTCATATTTGCGTGCGCTGTTATATGGTCCTTCAACGCTGTCAAGCGCATACAGTCCACGGTTCATCGATACTTCAATTTTGACATCTTCAAAAATGAAAAATTCGGCTTCAGGGCCAAAAAAGGCGGTATCGGCAATGCCCAATGTTTCAATATGAGCAAGGGCTGCCTTAGCTGTGCCGCGTGGGTCACGATCATAGGCTTCGCCGCTTGATGGCTCAAGAACGTCGCAGAACAATGCCAATGTTGGCTGGGCAAAGAATGGGTCGATGTAAGCGCGATACAGATCAGGCATCAATGTCATGTCTGAGTCATTGATGGCTTTCCAGCCCGCAATTGACGAGCCGTCAAACATAAAGCCTTCGTTCAGCGCATCTTCGTCAATCGTGTCGATATGCTGGGTTACATGCTGCATTTTACCAAGCGTATCGGTGAAGCGCAGATCGACAAAAGTGATGTCGTGTTCTTTAATCATTTCCATGATTTTCTTTGCGTCAGACATTTTAGGGATCCTTCCGTTATCTGTCATTTAAATCTTAACTGTTAAACTCTGTTTAGTCTGGGTTGGGCATGGTCGAGACCAGTGCTTATACCGCGTCACTACCGCGTTCGCCCGTGCGGATGCGGATCGCTTCGTCAATTGTCGAAATGAAAATCTTTCCATCGCCGATGCGGCCTGTTTGCGCCGCATTTTGAATGGCGTCAACTACCCGTTCAGTCATGGCATCGTCAATAACAACCTCGATTTTTACCTTTGGCAAGAAATCGACGACATATTCGGCACCACGATAAAGCTCGGTATGGCCTTTTTGGCGCCCAAATCCCTTGGCTTCAAGGACAGTGATTCCCTGAATCCCAACATCATGCAGTGCTTCTTTCACTTCATCCAATTTGAATGGTTTGATAATGGCTTCAATTTTTTTCATAATCTGTCACTTTTCTGTTAGGGCCCGTGTCTGCATCTCAAAAGATTGTTCATATCTGAACATGGCCGCGCTGACCTACTGCTGTTTGGGCGCACAAAACTAGGGGTGTTTTGACCAATGGCCGGGGTGAAGGCAAGGGCGGCTGAAATCAGATCGCGGGCCCAGATGCCTATTTCGGTGAATCTGCACGCACGATAAGCATATTGCCTAAATTTTAGGCATAGTTGCGATCGGGAAAAGACAAAGATAAGGTGAGTTCCGCAATTGTGCGCCAATAAACTGATAAAATATCGTCCAGCGATCCAAATCTGATTTGCCTGATTTCATCGCTGATTCACCGCCTTTTAGTCTTGGTTATGAGGACATAATGACAACACACGCAATCAGCCGGTTCCCGGTTCCGGATCTTGCGGCTTTGCCAGCCGACCTACAAACGCTATTTCATGATGTTTCGGAAAAGGCTGGCTTTGTGCCAAATGTGTTTTGGGTGTTGGCACACCGACCTGATGAATTACGGGCTTTTTGGGCCTATCACGAGGCGTTGATGCGGCGCGAATCTGGCCTAAGTAAAGGCGAGCGCGAAATGATCGTTGTTGCCACCTCGGCGGAAAATAACTGTCTTTATTGTGTCGTGGCGCATGGCGCCATTCTGCGGATTTATGAAAAATCGGCAACCATTGCTGATGCCATCGCGACCAACTACCAAAAAGCCGATATTACTAATCGGCAAAAGGCGATGCTGGATTTCGCCATCAAAACCTGCAACCGGTCGCAAGATATCAGCGAAGATGATTTTGCCATTCTTCACCAGCATGGCTTTAGCGATGATGATATCTGGGACATTGGCGCGATTACCGGCCTGTTTGCGCTGTCGAACCGGATGGCAAGCCTAACCTCGATGCGTCCAAATGCCGAATTTTACGCTCTTGGCCGCGATTTTCCGATTGCCGGATCATGATCAAGGCGCATGCAGATCAGCGGATCAACCGATTGAACCGGTCTGGCGGGTTCAATCATTGTAATGGGATCATGATTCTTGATTGGCAGGATGGTTTGGCATCGGTTCGGGTCGATCTGAATGGTGATCATTTAAACCCGCTTGGGCTTGTCCATGGCGGGCTTTATGCCGGCATGCTCGATGTGGCATTGGCAATGTCCGGCAGTTACCGGCCTGCACCTGATGGGCTGTATCCGGGGCTGACCTTGTCTTTAACAACGCAATTTATTGCGCCAATGCGGTTAGGGGATGGTTTTGCCCTTGCCAAGGCGCGGCGGACAGGCGGTGGTAAGTCAGTGTTTTTTGCCGAAGGCGAGGTTCTGACGCCCGATGGCAGGGTGATTGCGTCTGCGAGTGGCGTGTTCAAGCCCGGACGACCGCCAAAAGGCTAAGTTGACAGGCCGCGATTGAAGCGCATGAGCAAAAGCGGCACCGGCCTTTCATTTGCGTCGGAAAAAGACCTGTAAAAGCCCCTTGCATGCTGGCAAGGCTTGGATTATGTTCGCGTCCAGTTTCGGGCTGGGTGTTCTTTGATTTTCGGGGAAAGCTAGGCGCGTTGCTGATGGCGGGTGTAGCTCAGTTGGTTAGAGCGCCAGTTTGTGGCACTGGAGGTCGCCGGTTCAAAACCGGTCACTCGCCCCATTTCTCCTGACAATTGATGGGGAAAACCGGCGTCTTTGGCCGCGCTGTCAAAGCGGATGAAGGACGTCGTTTAAAAGATGCAGATGACGATGTGCGGGCGTGGCGGAATTGGTAGACGCGCTGGTTTTAGGTACCAGTGGCGAAAGTCGTGGGGGTTCGAGTCCCTCCGCCCGCACCATCTGTCTGCATGAATTTTAGCCGCATCTGCGGCACAGGTTCAAGGAGACAGCGTATCTGCCGATAGGGCGATGCTTTCTGTCCCAATATTTAGGTGAGGCCGGTGCGGGCAACAAATAATCTGCCCCAGATCTTTGCAGATCACACCGGTCTGGGAAAACCCGATATGGCTGTGCCGCCATATCACAAATCGGCCGGATGACCGGTCATGGCAAGATAAAGGATAAATGGTTCGATGAATGTGTCTGAGACCAAATCAGAAGGCTTGTTGCGTGAATATCAAATCGTAATCACTGCAGCCGAGATTGATGCCGAAGTTACCAAAAAGCTGGAAGAAATTGCGAAAACGGTAAAAATGCCGGGCTTTCGCCCAGGTAAAGTGCCGATGTCGGTTGTGAAATCACGCTTTAGCGACCAGGTTCGTGGCGATGCCATCAAGGAGGCGCTTGACGAAGGCGCCCGTCAGGCAATCGAAGGCAATGATCTTCGGCTCGCAAGCCAGCCACAGGTTGATATCAAATCTTATGAAGACGGTAAGGATCTCGAAGCATCGCTTGCTTGTGAAGTCATGCCAGAAATTGCGCTTCCTGATCTTGGCAAAGTCAGCGTCGATCGTCCGAAAATTGACAGCGACCCAAAAGAAGTTGAAGAAACTTTGGGGCGCATTGCCGATGAAAACCGGCCAACGGCACCAATTGCCAAAGCACGGGCTGCGAAATTGGGCGATGTCGCAATGATCGATTTCATTGGACGTATTGACGGCGAGGCTTTTGAAGGCGGTACCGCCGAAGGCCATTCGCTTGAGCTTGGTTCAAACAGCTTTATCCCGGGTTTCGAAGAAGGTCTTGTTGGCGCAAAGCCGGGCACATCTATCGATGTTCCTGTGACCTTCCCAGAAGATTATCAAGCCGCTCATCTGGCCGGTAAATTGGCTATTTTCGAAGTTAAAGTGAATGAGCTTCACGAAAAGGCCGATGCTAGCATTGATGATGAATTGGCGACACGTCTTGGTTTTGAAAATCTTGACGGTCTGAAAGGCGCTATCGCTGAGCAGATCAACGGTCAGCACCAAACAGCATTGCGTCAACTGACCAAGAAAAATGTCCTTGATGCGCTGGCTGAAGGCGATGCGTTCGACGTACCACCATCATTGTTCAAGCAAGAATATGAATCAGTTGCACGGGCGATGAATCCGAAAGCGGCTGACCATGACCACGACCATGACCATGATCATGACCATGATCACGACCATCCCGCTGCCGACGAGGGCATGGATGATGATGCCAAGGCTGAAGCCGTATCCGTTGCCACACGCCGCGTGCGGCTTGGCCTACTGATCACCGAGATTGGCCGTGAAAACAATATTGAAGTGACCGAAGAAGATACTCGCCGTGCGGTTTTCGAAGAAGCTCGGCGTTATCCGGGCCAAGAACAGATGGTGCTTGAATATTTCCAGAAAAACCCACAGGCCATGCAGCAGATTGCTGGCCCGATCTTTGAAGATAAGGTCATTGATTTCATTCTTGAAATGGCCAAAGTAACCGATGTCACAATCGACACGGATACGCTGTATAATGCGCCGGAAGATACGGCACCAGCCAAGAAAGCCGCGGCGAAAAAGCCTGCTGCAAAGAAAGCTGCGGCGAAAAAGCCTGCTGCAAAGAAAGTCGCGGCGAAAAAGCCTGCTGCAAAGAAATAAACAGCCAAACCGGCTGATTAAAAGGCGAAACGGCAGGCTGTAAAATCTAGCTTGCCATTTGCCGGAATAATGAGGGGCTGCCAGATTTGGCGGCCCTTTTTGCTGGGGTGCTTTTGTTGGGGTGCTTTTGTCAAAGGCGACTTTGGTCGGCGGGCCGCCTTCTATTGCTTGGCTGCGTCCTGTTTTCCTTTCATTGATCGGTGTTCCTGCCAGTTTTTTTTAAAATCAGGGAAAACCGGCAAGGTTTCTTGATCTTTTGCTTGAACCGTTTTTGCCGATGCCCATATAGTACTGATGCGGATTGCCGGTCATGGTATGAGTCTGTTTGCAGACTTAACGCTGCTGTTTTTGGTAGATGCGTGATTTAGAATGATATGGGCTGCGAATTGCGGTCTTGCGAGATGTCCCAGGAGACAGTGAATGAGCCATAATACCGGAAATTTTCCTTTTAGCGTGCAAGACCGGATTCATGATCCAATTCAGGCAAATCTGGTGCCGATGGTGGTCGAGCAAACCAATCGCGGTGAACGCGCCTATGATATTTTCTCGCGGCTGCTGAAAGAACGGATTATTTTCCTGAACGGGCCGATTGATGATGGTGTTGCATCGCTTGTTTGTTCGCAATTGCTGTTTTTGGAATCGGAAAACCCGACCAAAGATATTTCGATGTATATCAATTCACCCGGTGGCATTGTGACTTCTGGTTTGGCGATTTATGACACGATGGAATATATTCGCCCCGATGTGTCGACCGTTTGCATGGGGCAAGCCGCGTCCATGGGATCGCTTTTGCTGACGGCAGGCGCCGCTGGCAAGCGTTTCAGCTTGCCAAATGCGCGCATCATGACACATCAACCATCTGGCGGGTTTCAAGGACAAGCAACCGATATCGAAATTCATGCTAAGGAAATTCTTGATTTGCGCCAGCGTTTGAATGGCATTTACGAGAAACATTCAGGCAAAACAATCAAACAGATTGAAAAAATTATGGATCGTGACACCTTCATGACAGCCGAAGATGCGAAAAATTTTGGCTTGATTGATCAAGTGGTTGAAAAGCGTCCAATACCAAAGACAGAAGGCTAACGCCCAGCTGTTGCCAGATGCTGGATCTCTCGATTTTGACTTTGGCACAGATTTTGTTTGTAAGTAACGATGGACGCGCTCTAGACTAGGGCTGCATTAAACCGACTGGTCGGCCCCAAGGCCGCCCAAACGACCAAGCGCAGGAGCCGTGAAATGGCAAAAAAAGATGATGCTGATAAGGGAACTTTGTTCTGCTCTTTTTGTGGAAAGAGCCAGCATGAAGTGCGCAAGCTCATCGCAGGCCCGACTGTCTTTATCTGTGATGAATGCGTCGAGCTTTGCATGGATATTATCCGTGAAGAGCATAAAACGCAGCTGTCAAAAAGTCATGATGGTGTGCCAACACCGGTCGATATCAAAAATGTGCTCGATGAATATGTGATTGGTCAGGCGCGGGCAAAGCGGGTTTTGTCGGTCGCTGTCCATAATCACTACAAGCGTCTGGCAAATGCTGGCCGTACAGGTGATGTGGAAATTTCAAAATCGAATATCCTTCTTGTCGGCCCAACCGGTTGTGGCAAAACGCTGCTGGCACAAACGCTGGCACGGATGCTTGATGTGCCGTTCACCATGGCCGATGCCACCACATTGACCGAGGCTGGTTATGTTGGTGAGGATGTTGAAAACATCATCCTGAAACTGTTGCAGGCCGCCGATTATAATGTCGAGCGGGCGCAGCGCGGCATTGTTTATATTGACGAGGTCGATAAAATTTCACGCAAATCTGACAACCCGTCAATCACCCGCGATGTGTCGGGCGAGGGCGTACAGCAGGCTTTGTTGAAGATTATGGAAGGCACGGTTGCGTCAGTCCCACCGCAAGGCGGGCGCAAGCATCCCCAGCAGGAATTTTTGCAGGTTGATACAACCAATATCCTGTTTATCTGTGGTGGGGCCTTTGCCGGACTCGACAAGCTGATCGCCGGTCGCCACACGGGTGCTGGCATTGGTTTTGGTGCTGATGTCCGCGACCCAGATGATCGCAAAATTGGTGAGCTTCTTGCCGAACTTGAGCCGGAAGATTTGATCAAATTTGGTCTGATTCCTGAATTTGTTGGCCGCTTGCCGGTTGTGGCGACGCTTGAAGATCTTGATGAAGAGGCGTTGATCCAGATTTTGACCGAGCCGAAAAATGCGCTTTTGAAGCAATATCAAAAGCTGTTTGAAATGGATGACGTCAATCTTGAATTCCGCGATGATGCTCTCAAAGCCGTTGCGAAAAAGGCGATTGAGCGCAAAACAGGCGCGCGTGGTCTTCGGTCAATCATGGAAAATATCCTGATGGAGCCAATGTTTGATATTCCAACGACCGGTGATATCGAAGAGGTGGTGATTAATGCTGACGTCGTCGATAACGGCGCCGCGCCACTGGTTGTTCATGCCAAACGGCCGCAAGGGGCAGAACAGGGCGCATAATCGCTCTGTTGGTTTGTGCGTTTGGACGGTTGAAAGCTGATCGTGCAAGCCCCATATCTCTATCAGGCGGTGCATCGCGCCGCTATTCCTATCTGTCTAGTTAAGGGTTGTTTCCAATGACTGTTTCGTCTGTAACTGCGCTTCCTGTTCTTCCGCTTCGCGATATTGTGGTGTTTCCGCATATGATCGTGCCGCTTTTTGTCGGCCGCGAAAAATCGATCAAGGCGCTTGAGGCTGTCATGGCTGAAGACAAGCAGATCATCCTTGCGACCCAAACCGAAGCTGGCATTGAAGATCCTGATGGAGATGGTCTTTACACCACCGGTACTGTTGGCTCGATTTTGCAGCTATTGAAACTGCCCGATGGTGCGGTAAAAGTGCTTGTTGAAGGCGGTGAGCGTTTGCGTTTGCGCCTTGATACATTGACCGATGATAATGGCTATTTATTTGTCGAGGCCGAGCCTGCGGATCAAACGGGTGATCGCGGCGCTGATACAGCCGCGCTTAGCCGGGCAACGGTTCAGCAATTCGAGCAATATATCAAGCTGAACAAAAAGATCGCTTCGGAGGTTTTGAACGCGGTTGAGCAGGTTGATGAGGCCGATAAAATTGCTGATATGATCGCCTCGCATTTGGCGGTCAAAATTGCCGAAAAGCAGGATTTGCTTGAAACGCTTGACGTGCATGAACGTCTTGAAAAGATTTTGGGCGTGATGGAAGGCGAAATTGGCGCGCTTCAGGTCGAAAAAAGAGTGCGCAACCGCGTTAAGCGGCAGATGGAAAAAACCCAGCGCGAGTATTATTTGAACGAGCAGATGAAGGCCATCCAGAAAGAGCTTGGTGAAGGCGAAGATGGCATGAATGAGCTTGATGAGATTGAAGCTCAGCTGAATGAAATGAAGCTGCCAAAGCTGGTTCGGGAAAAAGCCGCAGCCGAGCTGAAAAAACTGCGTAATATGGGGCCGATGAGCGCTGAAGCGACCGTTGTTCGGAACTATCTTGACTGGATTGTCGCGCTGCCGTGGAAAAAGGCCAGCCGTCTGAAAAAAGATATTGTTGCGGCGCGTGCCGTTCTTGATGCCGACCATTATGGTCTCGATAAAGTGAAAGACCGGATTGTTGAATTTCTGGCTGTTCAGCAGCGGACTAAAGCCATGCGGGGGCCAATTCTTTGCCTTGTTGGCCCGCCAGGTGTTGGTAAAACGTCGCTTGGCAAGTCAATTGCCAAAGCAACGGGCCGTCAATATGTGCGCATGGCGCTTGGCGGCGTACGTGATGAAGCTGAAATTCGCGGCCATCGCCGTACCTATATCGGGTCAATGCCTGGCAAGGTGCTGCAGGGCATGAAAAAAGCCGGAATGAATAACCCGCTATTCCTTCTTGATGAGGTTGACAAGCTTGGCGCTGATTGGCGCGGTGACCCGACGTCGGCTCTTCTCGAAGTGCTTGATCCAGCGCAGAATAACGCGTTTCAAGATCATTATATGGAAGTTGATTTCGACCTGTCGAATGTAATGTTTGTCACAACGGCCAATACTTTGAACATGCCGCAACCTTTGATGGACCGGATGGAAATCATCCGTTTGTCTGGCTATACGGAAGATGAAAAGCTGGAAATCGCCAAACGCCATCTGATGAAAAAGCAGCTTGACGATCATGGCCTGAAAGATGGTGAATTAACCATCAGTGATGATGCGGTTCGGTCGATTATCCGGCTTTATACGCGTGAAGCAGGCGTTCGTAATCTTGAGCGTGAAATTGCAAAGATTGCCCGGAAAACGGTAACGGCGATTGTGTCTGGCAAGGAGACATCAGTCACGGTCACGCCCGATAATATCGAAGATTATCTTGGCGTGATCCGGTTCCGCTTTGGCGAAATGGAAGATCATGACCAGATCGGCGTGAGCACAGGGCTGGCATGGACCGAAGTTGGTGGTGAATTGTTGAATATCGAAGCGGTGAAGGTGCCGGGCAAAGGCAAGGTTAGCGCGACGGGCAAGCTTGGCGATGTGATGAAAGAATCAATTCAGGCAGCTGAATTCTTTATCAAATCGCGGGCGCAAATCTATGGCATTGATCTAGCCGATCTTGCCAAACATGATGTTCATGTTCACGTCCCTGAAGGTGCAACGCCAAAAGATGGCCCATCTGCGGGTGTGGCCATGGCGACATCGATTATCTCTGCCATTACCGGCATTGCCATTCGCCGTGATGTGGCAATGACAGGGGAAATCACACTTCGCGGCCGTGTTCTGCCGATTGGTGGATTAAAGGAAAAGCTGCTTGCGGCGCAACGCGGTGGGTTGAAAACCGTGCTGATTCCAAAAGAGAACGAAAAAGACCTTGCCGATATCCCGGATAATGTCAAAGGCGCGCTTGAAATTGTGCCCGTGGCCATGGTTGACGAGGCTTTGTCGGCGGCTTTGGTGCGTGAGCCTGTCCCTACCGCGCTTGAGCCGACAGGCGATGACGGTGCTGCGGTTCCGGTTGGTGAAAAAACGGAAAATAACAGCGATATTGTCGCGCATTAATCCTTTCGTAGTATTTTGAGATTTAAACCGCCATTTTTTGGCAGTTTTCTCAAGAAATTCCTTTGCCAGCAATGGAAAAGGGGTGTAAATTCTCCAGAATGTTTACTTTTTAAACGAAACCTACAAACAGGGGGTTCCTATGAATAAAAATGATCTCGTTTCTGCAGTTGCTGATGCGGCTGGTCTGACCAAGGCCGATGCTGGCCGTGCCGTTGATGGTGTTTTTGACAGCATTGCAGGTGCGTTGAAGTCAGGTGGCGACGTACGCATTGTTGGTTTTGGTACATTTTCTGTTGCAAGTCGTGCAGCAACAACTGGCCGCAACCCAAGAACTGGTGAAACGATCCAGATCAAGGCATCAAAGCAGCCAAAATTTAAAGCTGGCGCTCCTCTAAAAGATGCAGTGAATAGCTAATTTTAGTCTATCTTTTTTAACGCCGGCCCGATATAAGGGTCGGCGTTATCTATTGTCACCTATGTGATCAATCGCGACGGAATGAATAGGGTGGTTAGCTCAGCTGGGAGAGCAACTCGTTTACACCGAGTAGGTCGGGGGTTCGAACCCCTCACCACCCACCATTCCCTCTGCCTCTTTTTAAAAAATATAAGATGTACAAAAAGGCTTTGGTTGTTGCTGGGCCCTATTTGTGGTGCTTTGGTGTTATGCCGGTTTGGTGCAATATGGGGGCAGGATCAAATTTTTTGAATTCTTGTCTGATTAAACGCATTTTTGGGGTTGTTCGATGGAAAAACCATGCTACAACCGCACATCAACAAGCCCTTGTTTAAGGGGGTGTAGCTCAGTTGGTTAGAGCGCCGGCCTGTCACGCCGGAGGCCGCGGGTTCGAGTCCCGTCACTCCCGCCATTATTTTTCAAAACATTATATATCGCAACGAACGGTAAATATTACCGTTTGATGGCGTTTGGCATAATAGATCACTAAGCTGGTCATTATTGTTTTGGCATGGCTGAATCACCGGCTTTTTCAAAAATTCCGTTCAATCTTTGTGGTCTCCCCCTGATTGCCACGTTAAATCTATGTTTGTCTAATGATCGGGCCACCCTGTATCAATCCATTGGCAATTTGGTCAAACTGCTGCAAAACTGCATATCGCTGGTTTGTTGCAAAGCCGGTTGGTGGCGGAATAGGGGCAAAGCGCGAACGATGGCAAAGCTGGTTTTACTTGGTACAAAGGGCGGCCCGTCACTTCGCGCTGAAGGGGCGTCTTTTTTGCCAACATCATCGCATTTGGCAATGGCTGGACGGTCGATCATCATTGATTGCGGCCTTGGCGTTACCGCCAGCATGGTTAAAGCAGGCTACCCGCTTACCGGCCTGACCGATATTTTTGTCACCCATTGTCATTCGGATCATGTTCTTGAATTTGGCGCGTTGCTTCACACCGCATGGACGGCCGGTCTTGACCGGCCAGTGTCGGTATTTGGCCCGCCTGAAATTGCCACTATCTGGCGCCAATTTTGTGAAATGATGCGATTTGACATCACCATCCGAATGGCGGATGAGGGGCGTATGCCATTTGCCGCGCTGGCGCAAATCAACATCATTGATGCGAAAACGCCAGATCCAATTCGGCTTGTGGATGATGGTGGCTTGACCGTATCGGCTTTGCGCAATGATCATCCGCCGGTTGTTGATTCCTATGCTTTACGCTTTGATGCAGATGGCAAATCGATCACTTTTTCTGGCGATACGCGCTATTTGCCGTCTTTGGCGGGCTTTGCCAAGAACAGTGATGTTCTTGTGCATGAGGCAATGCTGGAAAAAGGGCTTGATCATGTGTTGGCAAAAACCAAAACCGGCGATGACCGGCTTAGAAATCATCTTTTTGCGGCGCATAGCTTTGCTGAACAGGCGGGACAAATTGCTGCTGCTGCCAATGCTGGGCATCTGGTATTGAATCATCTGATTCCGCCTGAGCGTGATATTTGCAATGACGCCGATTGGCAGGCTGAAACCGGCCGCAGCTTTGATGGGCGCTGTTCGGTTGGCCATGACGGCATGGCGATTGAATTTTAGCCGGCTTGATCAGGATTTTCGGGTGATCACAAAGCTGACGTCACCTGCAACATATTTTGTTGATTGCGCATGGGTTGGGCCAATCGTGGCTTCGGCGCGATGGATGAATGCCGCACGATCCGCATAAAATATCTGGCTTTCGATCTTTGTCTTTGGCGCACATAAAAGATTGAGCACCAGCCCATAGCGCGCCCGGGCCATACAACGTTCAAGACAGGCAAAAATATAATCCATCCATAGGTCAGGATCGTCACTATGGGTCAGGTTGAAGGTGCCGGAAAACACACAAAAATCAACAATCTTTGGCGGCGCGTTGCCGGTTGTGAAAAGCGCGTTTTTGGCGGGAAATGTCTGGTGGCAGGCGGCGATCATCGCCGGATTGATATCAACCCCGTTATAGATCGTTTGCGCATAGGCTCGCGTCTCATTGATAAATGCCAGCATGGCACCATATCCGCAGCCAATATCGGCAATTGTGACCGGCTTTTGCGGTGCCAGTTGATGAACAAGCGATAGCAAGGCGTCAAAACGCGCGATCTGGCTTGTTTGTGAACGCCAGAACACGCCTTGCGCCGTTTTACCCCGATTGGCAAGCCGGTTGCGATAAGTTCGGTTTAGCTGGCGTTCATGGCTGGCATAGATGAAACGGCGAAGCAAAGCTGTCTCCAAAAAGTGGGGCGTGGCGCAAGGCATTTGTCACCTGAATCTGCGCGTTTCGTTCGGGCCTGACAAGAGCTGTTCTGACAAGAGCTGTTCTGACAAGAGCCTTTCTGACAGGAACCGTTCTAACTGGGGGCTGTTCGATGCGAAAATTACGAACACCAAGCTTGGCAGGGCTGTAGCAGGGCGGTAAGCTGGCCTGCGTTAAAACGGGAGGCGGATTTGAAACTATATGGGCTTAAAAATTGTGATAGCTGCAAAAAGGCGCTGAAGGCTCTTCAATCTGCTGGGAAATCTGTTGAATTCATTGATCTTCGTGCAACGCCAGTTACGGCTGAGCAATTGCAAAATTGGCTTGGCAAGCATGGTGATGCGGTTTTGGTAAACCGTAAATCAACAACCTGGCGCGGACTTGATGATCATGCTCGCCAACAGCCTGTTCTGGCTTTGCTTGCAGCGCATCCAACCTTGATCAAACGGCCGGTCATCGAAAGTGATGACAATAGTTTTATTGGCTGGACAGCCGATGTGCAGGCGGCGCTTGGGCTGTGCTGAAATTGATACGCGCTTGTTTCGGTTGGTTTTGCCAAAACAAATGACTATAACTCTGCTGGTTAATGATGCGGTTGACCGTATTTCTTTTGATGCATTAGGGTGTTTTGATCATGGCAAAAAAACGGATGGTGATGGAGCTTGGCATGGGCAGTTCGCTTCGCCAGCAAGATTACACGCGGGCGGCATGCCGCGCAGTTGAAGACGCGCTTTGGCATAATTCTTTATCGATTGCCGATGCCTTTGGCCTTGATCGTTCAGCAATGATTATCGAGGTGGAAATTGGCGTGCAACAGCCGGAAAAGGTGGATACTGACAAAGTGGCGGCAATTTTGCCTTATGGGCAGGGGTCGGTTCGCGCTGTTCATGGTGGCCTTGACGTGCCAAAGCCCGATGGCGGCGTTACCGTTATTGCCAATGCGGCGGTGGTGGTTTATCTCGATCTTGAGCCTGCAGGAGCCGCATGATGAAACGTATCATTCTTGAAATGGGTACCGGTAACGATCTTTATGGTGAAGATTATACAAAGGCTGCTTGTCGCGCTGTCGATGACGCGCTTCACCATAGTTCATTGATTTTGTTTCGGTCACTTGGGTTTGATCATGCCGATATGGATGTGCGTGTGACAATTGCCGTGCAGGATCCAGAAAAGGTTGATTCAACCATTGTTGCAGCCAAGCTGCCACGGGGAAATGCGTTTGTTCAAGTTGTCAAAGGCGGCCTTGATGTTGTTGATAATGTTCATAATACAAAATCTGTAATCGCCACCGCTGCGGTCGAGGCCTATCTTGATATTGATGCCAAGGACTGGGTGTCGGCCTAGAAGGTCAGGGCCTGCCAGTAAGGAGGCGATATGACGCCGTTTGACCTGCTGCTTTATGCTGGCGTGGTGTTTGGCTGGTCTACAAGCTGGCTGCCGTTAAAATGGCAGCTTGGCGTTGTGGCTCCCGAAATATCCTTGTTCTGGCGGTTTTTGATGGCGGCGCCGATGATGGCGCTTCTGGCGGTTATGTCTGGCCAGTCATTGCGGTTTGATTGGCGGGTGCATTGGCGGTTTGCCGCCCTTGGCCTGTTTATTTTCTCAGGCAATTTCACGCTATTTTATCATGCTGCCAATGGGGTGGCATCAGGGCTTTTGGCTGTGGTCTTTTCGACCGCCTCATTGGTCAATGTGCTTATGGGGGCGGCGCTTGGACGCCAGCGTCCGCCAGTTCGGCATTTGCTTGCCGCCTTTGTCGGGATTAGCGGCGTTGCTTTGTTATACTGGCCTGAACTACAGCTGTCAGAAACGGCATTGCCAAGCCTGGTGCTGTGCCTTGTCGGTACATTGTTTTTTTGCAGTGGTAATATGGTTTCGGCCGCTAGCCAAGCGCGCGGCATTCCCGTTTTTGCATCGACGGCATGGGGCATGACCTATGGCGCTTGTTATCTCGGACTTGTGTCATCATTCATGGGCTATGAATTCATGATTGAGCAAACCCCGCGTTATGTCGGCTCGCTCATGTGGTTGACGATCATCTCGTCAGTTATGACGTTTAGCTGTTATTTGATGCTGATTGGCAAGATTGGCGCCAGCCGTGCAGGCTATGCAACGGTGGTGTTTCCGGTCTTTGCCCTGCTTATTTCAACTGGATTTGAAAATTACCATTGGACGTTGCTTGGTGTTGCCGGACTAGGTCTTGTCGTGGCTGGAAATCTGATCATGATTCGCGCTCGCTAGATGGTGATAATCTAGGCAAGTAACATCGTTCCTAGGCTCGTCACCGCGCCGACGGTCAGTAATGTACGAAGCCGCATATACCAAGCGGGGATAAGCCCGCGATTGGCGGCTTGGCGATCCACCGACCAGGCAAGGCCAAATAATGGCATCAATGCAAGAATCCGCAGATTGACGTCAAAAATCAACAGGCTGGCGAACCCCATAAGCGCCGGCGTGATCGACCAGACATACCAATAGGGGCTGCGGTCGTCCTGCATCGCCAACCCCCAATGGACGGCCCCCAGAAAGCTGAGGATGATGGCACCATAGGCGGTGCCGCCAATGAATCCGTAAAGCACCAGCGCGTCAACGCCGCTATGCGTGCCAAGCGCGGCAAGACCAAAGGGAATAAGGCCGCCCCAGCCAAGCAGGGCAGGCATGTCTGGAATGGGGCTGTGCGGGGCTGGTATGTTCATCACTCGATCCTTGTTGGCGATCAAATACAGGTTGGGTCTCAAGGCATGGCTTGCCACGATATCACAAGCTAACTTAGGCAATCTTTAATGCGCGATGCAACCACCCATGATGCGTCTGCGTCTGGCCAAGCTTTGCAATCGCCGAAATTTTGGCTTTTATCCGATATTTTTCCGCTTTGCAGCTTGCAATTAGGGCGTCGCTGAATTATTCCCTTTGGGGTAAGTTTCCGACCCGCTACTCAGGAGCCCCCGTTGGATTTGTTTCTTGGTGAATATCTGCCGATTGCGGTCTTTTTTGCCATTGCAATTGGGCTGTCACTTGCTTTTGTGCTGACCGCATTTGTGTTTGGTAATCAACGGCCTGACAGCGAAAAAATGACCGCCTATGAGTGTGGTTTTGATGCGTTCGATGACTCGCGCCGTCAATTTGACGTTCGGTTTTACCTTGTCGCCATTCTGTTTATTATTTTTGATCTTGAGGTGGCGTTTTTGTTCCCTTGGGCGGTTGCGCTTGGTGGCATCGGATTGTTCGGTTTCTGGTCAATGATGCTGTTTCTTGGCGTGCTGACCATCGGCTTTATTTATGAATGGAAAAAAGGAGCGCTGGAATGGGAGTGATGGATCCATCATTGGCACCGCCAATACCACCAGGCGCCGATCAGGACGCAATTTTACGCGCTGTTGGTGACGAAATCACCAATCGCGGCTTTGTCATTGCAAAGGCTGATAAGCTGTTCAATTGGGCGCGGTCAGGCTCGCTATGGCCAATGACCTTTGGTCTGGCTTGTTGCGCTGTTGAAATGATGCATTCAGCCGCCAGCCGTTACGATATGGATCGTTATGGCATGCTGTTCCGGCCTAGCCCGCGCCAATCAGATGTGATGATTGTTGCTGGTACGCTAACCAACAAGATGGCGCCTGCTTTGCGCCGTGTTTATGACCAGATGCCAGAGCCGCGTTGGGTTCTGTCGATGGGGTCATGTGCCAATGGTGGCGGCTATTATCATTATTCCTACGCCGTTGTTCGGGGTTGTGATCGAATTGTTCCTGTTGATGTTTATGTGCCGGGTTGTCCGCCAACTGCCGAAGCGTTGATTTACGGTCTTTTGCAATTGCAGAAGAAAATCCGTCGCACCGCAACGATTGCGCGTAGCTAGGCCAATAACCCCGCCGTTTCCGTATGCTAGCTAGCCTTGAGAGGGCGCTACAATGAATGAAAATGACCTGATTGACGAAGCTGGCATCGCCGGCGAGTCGCCTTTGCAGATAATGGCCGATCATCTGCGCGAAATCGGGCAGGGGATTGTGCTGTCATCAAGCATTATTCATGGCGAAATTGAATTACAGGTGAATGCTGCTGTTGTGGCGCAGTTATTGGCTTTGGTGCGTGATGACCGGCAGGCTGCCTTTACCCAGCTCATTGACCTGACGGCGGTTGATTATCCTGAACGTAAAGACCGGTTTGATGTTGTTTATCAGATGCTGTCGATGAGCAATAATATGCGGCTTCGTATTGTGGCGACGGTGAGTGAAGGCCAGACCGTTCCGTCGGTCACCGGCGTGTTTATGGCGGCAAATTGGGCTGAGCGCGAAGTTTGGGACATGTTTGGAATTTTCTTTTCCGGCCATCCTGATTTGCGCCGCCTGTTGACCGATTATGGTTTTGAGGGGCATCCGCTTCGCAAAGATTTTCCGCTGACCGGCCATGTCGAGGTTCGTTATGATGACACGCAGCGCCGCGTCATTAACGAGCCGGTGCATCTGGTTCAAGAATTCCGCGATTTTGATTTCCTTAGCCCGTGGGAAGGGATGCATAATGAGCTTGGCGGCAATGCGGCCAAAGCTGATCCCGACAAAACGGCAAAATAGGGTGTAAAGAGACAAACATGGCAGAGATGCAAATCAAACCGATCACGATGAATTTTGGCCCGCAGCACCCGGCGGCACATGGCGTTTTGCGGCTTGTACTTGAAATGGATGGCGAGGTGATCGAACGCGCCGACCCGCATATCGGCCTTTTGCATCGTGGCACTGAAAAGTTGATCGAGCATAAAACCTATCTTCAGGCTTTGCCGTATTTTGATCGTCTAGATTATGTGTCACCCATGAATCAGGAACATGCCTGGGCATTGGCGATTGAAAAGGCACTTGGCATCGAGGTGCCACGGCGGGCGCAATATATCCGTGTTCTCTATTGCGAAATTGGCCGGATTTTGAACCATCTGTTGAATCTGACGACTTTTGCCATTGATGTTGGGGCAATGACGCCGCTTTTGTGGGGCTTTGAAGAGCGCGAACATTTGATGGGGTTTTACGAGCGCGCATGTGGTGCGCGGCTTCACGCGGCCTATTTCCGCCCGGGCGGTGTGCATCAGGATTTGCCAGATGATTTGCTTCGCGACATCAATAATTGGACCAAGACATTTCCGGCCTTCATAAAGGATATGGAAACTCTGCTGAGCGAAAACCGGATCTTTAAACAGCGTACGGTTGATATTGGCGTGATAAGCGAAGAAGATGCCTTGTCGCTTGGCATGACTGGCCCTTGTCTTCGCGGGTCTGGCGTTGCGTGGGATTTACGCAAAAATCAGCCCTATGATGCCTATGACGAAATGGATTTCGACATTCCAATTGGCAAAACCGGTGATTGTTATGCGCGTTATCTGATCCGTGTCGAGGAAATGCGCCAGTCATTGCGCATTATCGAACAGGCAATTGCCAATATGCCAAGCGGGCCGGTAATGGCCCCCGATCATAAGGTAACGCCGCCACAACGTGGCGAGATGAAACAGTCGATGGAAGCCTTAATTCATCATTTCAAGCTTTATACCGAAGGTTTCCATGTTCCTGAGGGTGAGAGCTATACAGCTGTCGAAGCGCCAAAGGGTGAATTTGGCGTGTTTTTGGTGTCGGATGGTACAAATAAGCCCTATCGGTGCAAAATCCGCGCGCCAGGGTTTTACTTCATGGCAGCGGTAGATCATTTGTCGCGCGGTCACATGCTGGCCGATTCAGTGGCGATTATTGGATCGCTTGATATTGTTTTTGGTGAGATTGACCGATGAGTATTGAAGACCGCATTGCCAGTGATCAGCCTGATAGCTTTGCCTTTTCCAAGGATAATGAAGCTGAAATCAAACGGATTATTGCAAAATATCCAAAAGGTCGTCAAGCCAGTGCGGTGATGCCGCTTCTTGATTTGGCGCAACGCCAACATGAAAACTGGATTCCGATGAAGGCGATTGAACTGATTGCGGCCAAGCTGGATATGGCAGAGATTCGCGTTCTTGAAGTGGCCACTTTCTACACCATGTTCAATCTAAAGCCGGTTGGAAAATATTTCCTGCAGGCCTGCACGACAACGCCCTGTTGGTTACGCGGATCAGATGAAATGATGCGGGCCATCAAAGATCGTTATCAAATTTCATCTGGGCAAACATCGGCATGTGGACGCTTCTCGCTTCTTGAGGTTGAATGTCTTGGGGCTTGTGTGAATGCGCCAATCCTGCAAGTGAATGACGATTTCTACGAAGATCTTGACTATCAATCCACCGGTGCGCTTCTCGACTCGCTTGAGGCGGATGCGCCATTGGCTGTTGGATCGGTTCTTGGCCGGTCTGGATCCGAGGCAGCAGCTGGCGCAACAACGCTTGCGGCCGGAAAACCAGCCAAGGCAACCAAAAAGCGGAGCGCAGCCAATGCTTAATGATGCAGACCGTATTTTTACCAATATCTATGGCTGGGGTGACGCTGGTTTAAAGGGTGCAAAAGCACGCGGCGATTGGGACAAAACAGCAAAGCTGTTGGCGCTGGGCCATGATGAAATTGTCGAGCGGATGAAGGCATCAGGCCTGCGCGGGCGTGGTGGCGCTGGATTTCCGACAGGGCTGAAATGGTCATTCATGCCAAAAGAGGTCAAAGACCGTCCGCATTATCTGGTGGTAAATGCCGATGAGTCCGAGCCTGGCACATGCAAGGATCGTGATATTATTCGCCACGAGCCGCATAAATTGCTTGAGGGCTGTGTTGTTGCCGGTTTTGCGATGCGGGCACATGCGGCCTATATCTATATTCGCGGTGAATTTGTGAATGAGGCACGCCGCCTTCAAGCCGCGATTGACGAGGCTTATGACGCTGGCCTGCTTGGCAAAGATGCCGCAAAGTCAGGTTGGGCATTTGATATTTATCTGCATCGCGGCGCTGGGGCTTATATCTGCGGCGAAGAAACCGCTCTATTGGAATCACTGGAAGGCCGCAAGGGCCAGCCACGACTAAAGCCGCCTTTTCCGGCGGGTGTTGGTCTTTATGGCTGCCCGACAACGGTCAATAATGTTGAATCGATTGCTGTTGCGCCAACAATTTTGCGTCGTGGCGCCGATTGGTTTGCCGGTCTTGGCAAGGAAAATAACACAGGCACAAAATTATTCTGCATTTCGGGTCATGTGAATAGCCCCTGTAATGTCGAAGAAGAAATGGGCATTCCGCTTCGTGAATTGCTGGAAAAGCATGCTGGTGGGGTTCGCGGTGGCTGGGATAATCTGCTTGCGGTCATTCCGGGTGGATCATCAACACCGCTGATGCCAAAAGATGTATGTGCCGATATCACCATGGATTTTGACGCGCTTCGCAATGCTGGAACAGGCCTTGGCACGGCGGGCATCATCGTAATGGATAAAAGTACCGATGTGGTCAAGGCGATTTCGCGGCTATCTTATTTCTACAAACATGAATCTTGTGGTCAATGCACGCCATGCCGTGAAGGCACTGGCTGGATGTGGCGGATGATGGAACGGCTTGTTCGTGGCGAGGCGGAAAGCCATGAAATTGACACGCTTGAACAGGTGACGCGCCAAATCGAAGGTCATACAATTTGTGCGCTTGGTGATGCTGCGGCATGGCCAATTCAGGGGCTTATTAAACATTTCCGGCCCGAAATCGAACGACGGATTGCAGCGCGCCATGCGGTTGATGCTGTGAATGCGGCAGAATAGGAAACGGACAGCACCATGCCAAAACTGACGGTAAATGATGTTGAAGTGGAAGTTGAAGACGGGTCAACCGTGCTTCACGCATGCGAGGCGGCCGGCGTTGAAATCCCGCGTTTTTGCTATCACGACCGCTTGTCGATTGCTGGCAATTGCCGGATGTGTCTTGTCGATATGGAACGTGCGCCAAAGCCGATTGCGTCCTGCGCCATGCCAGCCGGTGACGGCATGGTTATCCGCACCGATACCGACCGGGTAAAAAAGGCGCGTGAAGGGGTGATGGAATTCCTATTGATCAATCACCCGCTGGATTGCCCGATTTGCGATCAGGGCGGCGAATGCGATTTGCAGGATCAGGCAATGGGCTATGGTCTTGATGGATCACGCTTTTCTGAAAATAAACGCGCCGTTGACAATAAGCATATGGGGCCGTTGATCAGTACGGTGATGACCCGCTGTATCCATTGCACACGCTGTGTACGTTTTGCGACCGAGGTTGCTGGTGTGCCTGAACTTGGCGCCATTGGCCGCGGCGAGTCGATGGAAATTACCACCTATCTCGAAAAAACACTGGCATCTGAATTATCGGCCAATGTCATTGACCTTTGTCCGGTCGGCGCATTGACGTCACGCCCTTATGCCTTTGCGGCACGGCCGTGGGAATTGAACAAGGTCGAAACCATTGATGTTATGGACGCGCTTGGCAGCAATATCCGGGTTGATGCGCGCGGCGCGCAGGTCATGCGGGTGTTGCCGCGGCTGAACGAAGATATCAATGAAGAATGGATTTCTGACAAAACACGCTATGCCATTGACGGTCTTCGTCGGCAACGTCTCGACAAGCCCTATGCGCGTGGCCGAGATGGAAGATTGCATCCGGTAAGCTGGGACGAAGCGTTGAAAAGCCTTGCCTCGGCGCTTCGCAAGGCCAAACCGAATATGATCGGTGCCATTGCTGGTAATCAGGCCGATGCCGAATCACTTTATGCCCTGAAAAGCCTGATGACACGCCTTGGCAGTCCAAATCTTGATTGCCGTCAAGATGGCGCCAAGATTGGCGGGAACCGCGCTGGCTATTTATTTAATTCGACAATCGCTGGCATTGATGATGCTGATGCTGTGTTGATCATCGGCAGCAATCCCCGAATTGAAGCGGCCGTTCTGAATGCGCGTATCCGCCGCAATTGGCTGTCTAGCCGGATGCCGGTCGGGGTTGTTGGGCCAAAGGTCGATCTGACTTATGATGCTGACTTCCTTGGGCAAGATCCGGCAATTTTGGATGCGCTTGCTGATGGAAGCCATAAATTTGCCGCCAAGTTGAAAAAAGCCAAAAAGCCAATGATCATCATTGGCATGGGGGCTTTGGCGCGAGCTGATGGCGCGGCAATGCTTGGCAAGGCACGTCAAATTGCCGAAGGCTATGGCGTTGTCACAAAAGAATGGAACGGCTTTAACGTTCTGCATAATGCAGCAGCGCGTGTTGGTGGTCTTGATCTCGGCTTTTTGCCGGCGCGTGGTGGCATGGATATTGCGGCGATGGGCAAGGCGGCCATGGCTGGCAAGCTTGACCTTTTATGGTTGCTTGGCGCTGATGAAATTGATTTTGAGCCGTTTGCATCTAGTTTTGTCGTGTATCAGGGTCATCACGGTGATGCCGGTGCCCATCATGCCGATCTGGTGCTTCCAGGGGCGGCCTATACCGAAAAAGACGGTATTTATGTCAATACCGAAGGCCGTGTCCAATATGCAACCCGCGCCGCGTTCCCGCCAGGGGATGCGCGTGAAGATTGGACCATCATCCGTGCTGTTTCGGGCGCTGTTGGAAAATCAATCGGTTTTGATACGCTTGCCGAATTGCGCGAAGCCTTATGTGCAGAATATCCACATTTTGCAGATGCTGATGAAATTGCACCGGCGAAATGGGCCTCTTTTGGAGGGCGCGCAAAATTATCAGCCGAACCTGTTGGGCAGGCGTTTGATAATTTCTACATGACCTGTGCGATCAGCCGCGCATCAGAAACAATGGCGGAATGTGTCCGCGCCAGCAGCGCCGATCACGGCGCCGCGGTTGCAGCGGAGTGATGGCCATGATGGAGTTTTTGACACAAGGCTGGATTTTGGAACTTGGCTGGATCGTTGCCAAGATCATGGTTGTGATTGGGCCATTATTGATCGCTGTTGCCTATCTTACGCTGGCCGAACGCCGCGTCATTGGCTTTATGCAGCTTCGTAAAGGGCCGAATGTGGTTGGCCCGTTTGGTCTGTTCCAGCCTTTTGCCGATGCGCTAAAGCTGATGGCGAAAGAAACGATCATGCCAGCGGGTGCCAATAAGGTGGTCTTTATGATCGCGCCGATGTTGACCTTTATTTTGTCACTGGTCGCATGGGCGGTTATTCCTTTTGGCGAAGATCTGGTGATTGCGGATATCAATGTTGGCATTTTATATCTGTTTGCCATTTCATCGCTTGGTGTTTACGGCGTGATCATGGCGGGGTGGGCCAGCAATTCCAAATATGCATTTTTGGGCGCGTTGCGGTCGGCCGCACAGATGGTGTCTTATGAAGTCTCGATGGGGCTTGTCATCATCAATGTTCTTTTATGCGCCGGATCATTGAATTTGAGCGATATTGTCGAGGCGCAGCGCGGTATGTGGTTTGCCCTGCCATTATTGCCGATGTTTGTTGTGTTCTTTATCTCGACACTAGCAGAAACCAACCGTGCGCCATTTGATTTGCCTGAAGGCGAATCTGAATTGGTTGCTGGTTATTTTGTCGAATATTCATCAATGTCATTCGCGCTGTTCTTCCTTGGTGAATATGCAAATATGATCCTTATGAGCAGCATGACAGTTGTTTTGTTCCTTGGTGGATGGTTGCCACCATTTGATATCTGGCCGCTGAATATCATTCCGGGGCCGCTTTGGTTTATCATCAAGATTATGCTGGTATTGTTTGTGTTCTTGTGGGTGCGGGCAACAACGCCGCGTTACCGTTACGACCAGCTTATGCGTCTTGGATGGAAGATCTTTTTACCATTCTCACTGATCTATGTTGTGCTGACGGCCGGTTTCCTGCTGGTGACCGATCGTTTGCCAGCCGTGACTTTGAGTTAAGGAGAAATACGAATGTCCGCTTTGGTAAATGCAGTTCGCTCGTTTTTGCTTCTTGAGCTTGGCAAGGGCATGTTTTTGACCTTGAAATATTTCTTCAAGCCAAAGGTGACGATCAATTATCCTTATGAAAAAGGCAGCTTGTCACCGCGGTTTCGTGGTGAGCATGCGTTGCGCCGCTATCCGAATGGCGAAGAACGCTGCATCGCCTGTAAGCTATGCGAAGCTGTCTGTCCGGCGCAGGCCATTACCATCGAAGCCGAACCGCGCGATGATGGCAGCCGTCGTACCACACGCTATGATATCGACATGACCAAATGTATCTATTGCGGCTTTTGTCAGGAAGCCTGTCCGGTAGATGCGATTGTTGAAGGCCCGAATTTTGAATTTGCCACCGAAACCCGCGAAGAGCTGTATTACGATAAAGACAAGCTTTTGGCGAATGGTGACCGCTGGGAAACCGAAATTGCCCGTAACCTTGCTGCAGACGCGAAATGGCGTTAGGCGAAACGATACGGCGCATCGATGATAAAAGAAAGACAGCCATACAATGATTGAAGCTTTGTTCTTTTACCTGTTTGCCGGGGTGATGCTTGCCAGTGGCTTTATGGTGGTGGTGTCGCGTAACCCTGTCTATTCAGTGTTGTTTCTGATTCTTGCCTTTTTCAATGCGGCGGGCATGTTTGTGCTGATTGGTGCTGAATTTCTGGCGATGCTACTTGTTGTTGTCTATGTCGGTGCGGTGGCGGTTTTGTTCCTGTTTGTCGTGATGATGCTGGATATCAACTTTGCTGAAATGCGCGCTGGCTTTCAAAAATATCTTCCCCTTGGGTTGATTGTTGGCGGGATCCTGGTTTTTGAATTGGTTGCGGCAATGTATGGCGACGCCTTTTCCAAAGCCAGCCTTCCGGTCGCCTCAGAAATCGCCAATACCACCCAGCTTGGCGGCGTGCTTTACACAAAATATGCCTTTTTGTTTCAGATTGCAGGCTTGATCCTGCTGGTGGCGATGATTGGCGCAATTTCATTGACCATGCGGAAACGCGTTGGGGTTCGGCGGCAATCGATTGCCGCCCAGAACAGCCGTCGCCGCGAGGATGTGATGGAAATTGTCAAAATGCCATCGGGCAAGGCCAAAGCCAAAGACGATGCTGCCGCTGGCAGTGTTGATGATAAATAGGGGGGCGGCGCAATGTTGGAATTAACGCTAAATCATTATCTGGCCGTATCAGCCATACTGTTTGCGCTTGGTATTTTTGGTATTTTTCTGAACCGGAAAAATGTGATCACCATTTTGATGTCAATCGAATTGATGCTGTTGGCGGTCAATATCAATATGGTCGCTTTCTCGGCCTATAGCGGCAATCTTGAAGGCCAGATTTTCTCGCTGTTTATTTTGACTGTTGCCGCAGCCGAAGCGGCCATTGGCCTTGCGATTCTGGTCGTGTTTTTCCGCAACCGTGGTTCCATCGCGGTTGAAGATGTGAATATTTTGAAGGGGTAGGGCAGTTCATGTATTCGCTCATCGTTTTCCTTCCCCTTTTAGGGGCCGTGATTGCAGGCTTGCTAAGCCTTAGTAATCGCGATCGCGCGGCCGAAATCGTCACGGTTTCAGGCCTTTTGCTGTCTTTGCTGTTTTCGATTATCGCCTTTGCCAATGTGGCGGTTGGCGGGCAGCCGGAAACAGTCAATCTGGCGCGGTGGATTTCATCAGGCAGCTTTGTCGCCAATTGGAGCCTGCGGTTTGACACTCTAACCGCGGTCATGCTGATTGTTGTGACTGGCGTTTCGTCAATGGTGCATATTTATTCGATTGGCTATATGTCGCATGACAATGCGCGGGCGCGCTTTATGGCGTATCTAAGCCTATTTACCTTTGCCATGCTGATGCTGGTAACGGCTGATAATCTTGTTCAGATGTTCTTTGGTTGGGAAGGTGTTGGTGTTGCCTCTTACTTGCTCATCGGTTTTTGGTACAAAAAGGATTCTGCCCATAGCGCGGCAATGAAGGCCTTTGTTGTAAACCGTGTTGGTGACTTTGGTTTTGCGCTTGGCATTTTAGCGGTTTATGCGCTGTTTGGTTCGGTTCAGTTTGATGTAATTTTTGCGCAATCCAGCGTGATTGCCGCAACCGATATCAACTTTCTTGGCTACCGCCTTCCTGCGCTTGAGGTTGCTGGCATTTTATTATTTATCGGCGCTATGGGCAAATCAGCCCAGCTTGGCCTTCATACATGGCTTCCCGATGCGATGGAGGGGCCAACACCGGTATCTGCTCTGATCCATGCGGCGACGATGGTGACAGCTGGCGTCTTTATGATCTGCCGTTTGTCGCCAATGCTGGAATATGCGCCTTTTGCGCTAGATGTAATCACCGTCATTGGTGCTTTGACCGCTATTTTTGCGGCAACGGTTGGCATGACCCAATTTGATATCAAGCGTGTCATTGCCTATTCAACCTGCTCGCAGCTTGGCTATATGTTTTTTGCGGCTGGCGTTTCGGCCTATCCGGCAGCGATGTTCCATCTGACAACACATGCGTTTTTCAAAGCATTGCTGTTTCTTGGTGCAGGTTCGGTTATTCATGCCATGTCAGATGAGCAGGATCTTCGCAATATGGGCGGCATCTGGAAAAAAGTGCCTGTTACCTATGCGATGATGTGGATTGGCTCATTGGCGCTTGCTGGCTTTCCGTTTTTTGCCGGTTACTATTCAAAAGATATGATCCTCGAAGCCGCCTATGCCGCGAATAGCGGGGTTGGCAGCATGGCTTTCTGGCTTGGTTGTCTTGCCGCCTTTTTAACGGCTTTCTATAGCTGGCGTTTGCTGATCATGGCGTTTCATGGTGCGCCGCGTGCCAGTGCGCAAGTGATGTCGCATGTTCATGAGTCACCAAAAGTAATGACCTTGCCATTGCTGGTTTTGGCGATTGGTGCGGTGTTTGCTGGCTGGCTTGGCTATGAATTATTTGTCGGCCATGACATGAAACAATTCTGGGGTGCGTCAATTTTCATTCTGCCAACGCATACGGCAATGGAAGATGCGCATCATGTGCCAACATGGGTCAAGCTTTTGCCAATCGTTCTGGCATCAAGCGGGGTCGGGCTTGCGGTATTGTTTTATGCTTACTGGACATCGATGCCAGCGCGGATTGCAGCGATATTTCGCCCGATCTATCTGTTGTTTTACAATAAATGGTATTTTGACGAACTGTATGATGCGATCTTTGTTCGTCCTGCGGTACGCTTTGGTGCCTATTTATGGCAGCGCGGTGATCGCGACACGATTGACGGCTTTGGCCCTGACGGCATGTCGGCATTCATTTACCGCCTGTCGGGGATGTGCTCGCGGGTGCAAACCGGCTTTGTTTTCCATTACGCCTTTGCCATGCTGATTGGCGTTGTCGTTCTGGTCAGCTGGTATTATTTACGCTTTAAAGGGGCTTAGGCGATGATTGATAATTGGCCTATCTTATCTATTGTCACCTTCCTGCCGCTGGCGGGTGTGTTGTTCTTGCTATTGATAAAGGGCGACGAAAAGGCTTTGGCGCAAAATTCGCGTTATGTTGCGATGTGGGTCTCGGGCTTTACCTTTTTGGTCTCATTGCCATTGCTGATCGGGTTTGATAGCAGCGTAGCCGGTTATCAATTTGAAGAAAAAGCCGTTTGGCTTGCTGGTACCGGCATTGGCTATCACATGGGTATTGACGGTATTTCAATGCCGTTTGTTTTGCTAAGCACGCTTTTGACACCATTGTCGATCTTGGCGAGTTGGCGGGCCATTACGCATCGCGTTCGTGAATATATGATCGCGTTTTTGGTGCTGGAAACCATGATGGTTGGCATGTTTGTCTCGCTTGACATGTTGATGTTCTATCTGTTTTTCGAGGCTGTTCTGATCCCGATGTTCCTGATTATCGGCATCTGGGGCGGGGCGCGCCGCGTTTATGCAGCGTTCAAATTCTTCTTATATACGCTTCTCGGTTCGGTGCTGATGCTGGTCTGTATGCTGGCGATGTATATCGACGCTGGTACGACTGACATTCCGGCGCTGACCGCGCATCAATTCGCCGAAACAATGCAGACATGGCTGTTCCTTGGGTTCCTTGCGTCTTTCGCGGTGAAGGTGCCGATGTGGCCTGTGCATACATGGCTTCCCGATGCGCATGTCGAGGCGCCAACCGCAGGATCAATGATTTTGGCGGGCGTTTTGTTGAAAATGGGCGGCTACGGGTTTTTGCGCTTTTCATTACCGATGTTTCCGCTGGCGTCTGAATATTTTGCGCCATTGATCTTTACGTTATCTATCATTGCGGTGATCTACACATCGCTGGTGGCGTTGGCGCAATCGGATATGAAAAAGATGATTGCCTATTCATCGGTTGCGCATATGGGTTTTGTGACCATTGGCATTTTTACCATGACCGAACAGGGCATTGCTGGTGCGATGTTCCAGATGATCAGCCATGGTTTGGTTTCAGCCGCATTGTTCTTCAGCGTTGGCGTTGTCTATGACCGGCTTCATACGCGGGAAATCAGTGCCTATGGCGGGGTGGCGGCTGTGATGCCACGCTATGCCGTGTTTTTCATGTTTATGATGCTGGCATCGGTTGGCCTGCCCGGAACAAGTGGCTTTGTTGGTGAAATGCTGGTGCTGGTTGGCGCATGGCATGCCAGCAGTTGGGTTGCCTTCTTTACCGCAACGGGTCTTGTTCTTGGCGCCACCTATATGCTGTGGCTTTATCGCCGCGTGATGTTTGGCGCGATTGTCAATGACGAGGTCAAGGCGATGGAACCAATGCAGATGCGCGAATTTTCGATTTTTCTGCCATTGACCTTTCTGGTGTTGCTGTTCGGGGTTTATCCGATGGCGCTTCTTGATGTGATGGCTGTGTCGATCCAGTTTGTGCTGGATGGTTTATCGGCAAGCGGTTTGCCATTAATGGCAGCAAATTAGGGATTTCTGAGGACATAAAATGATATTTGATCTAGCTGATATCCTGCCTGCCTTGCCTGAAATGATTCTGGCTACCTTGGCGCTTGTTCTGGTTCTTGTTGCGGCTTATGGCGGCGAGGGGGCCAAGAATGCACGGCGTGTAACGCGGATCGCCCTTGGCGGTATTGTTTTGGCACTGATGTTGATTTGGTCTGGAACAGCGGCTGATGAAACCGCTTTTGGCGGGATGTTCATGGCTGATAGCTTTGCCAGCTACATGAAGATTCTGGTTCTTCTTGGTACGTTTGGCGCGCTTTATATGTCGATTACGCCGCTTGCCAAGGATGATATAAATAAGCCTGAATTTGCGCTTCTTGTTGTGCTGGCGCTTGTTGGCATGATGTTGATGATTTCGGCAAATGATCTGATGTCACTTTACATGGCGGTTGAGTTACAGTCGCTGCCGCTTTATGTGGTGGCCGCCATGCGCACCAATTCATTGCGCTCATCCGAGGCCGGATTGAAATATTTTCTGCTTGGTGCCTTGTCATCGGGCATGCTTCTTTATGGCGCGTCGCTGGTCTATGGCTTTGCTGGCACTACCAGCTTTTCCGGCATTGCGGCGGCGGTATCGGTCGATCAATTGCCGGTGGCCTTTATCGTTGGCATGGTCTTTATGGTGTCGGGCATCGCATTCAAGATTTCTGCCGCGCCGTTCCATATGTGGACCCCTGATGTTTATGAAGGCTCGCCAAGTCCGGTAACGGCGCTTTTTGCGATTGCCCCCAAAGTGGCGGCGATGGCGCTGATGATGCGGCTAACCTATGGTGCCTTTGGCGCGATTGAGGCCGAATGGTCACAGGTTCTGATTGCGTTGTCGATTGCGTCAATGGCCGTTGGTGCGCTTGGCGCAATTATGCAGCGTGATATCAAGCGCATGATGGCCTATTCATCAATTGCCCATATGGGATATGCGCTTGCCGGTTTAGCTGCTGGCAGCCATCAAGGTGCGCTAGGCGTGATGATTTACATGACCGGATACATTTTTATGGGCGCAGGCAGTTTTGCGATTATTTTGCTGATGCGGCGTGATGGGCAATCGGCAACACGGATTGCTGATTTGCAGGGTTTGTCACGAACCCATCCGATGCTCGCGCTTGGCCTGATGATCATGATGTTTTCAATGGCTGGTATTCCGCCTTTGGCTGGTTTCTTTGGGAAATGGTATGTGTTTTTGGCGGCAGTCAATGCAGGGCTTGTTCCGCTTGCCGTTGTTGGTGTTGTGATGAGCGTGATTGGCGCCTTCTATTACCTGCGGATCATCAAGATCATGTATTTCGAAGAAACCGATGAGCCTCTTGATACCGATATGCCAACTGCTAATAAAATGGTTCTTGGTGTTTCCATTGCGGTTATTTTGCTGTTTTTCATCGGGCTTAGCCCTTTGCTCGAAGCGGCGAATCTGGCGGCAACAGCCTTGATGACCCAGCTTTAGGCTCTTATGACAGAACCTCTCAATTGGTCGATTACAACTGAACAAAGCGCAACATCAACATCTGATCTTGCCAAAATAGCAGCGACCAATGGGGCGCCGTCGGGAAGTGCGTTTCTGGCAATTGAACAGACCGCAGGGCGCGGGCGGCATGGCCGTCATTGGGTCTCACAAAAAGGCGGCATGTATCTATCGGTTTTGCTTCGCCCAAGCTTGCCGGTGAATCACTGGTTTGGGCTGTCATTTGCCGCGTCACTTGCTGTTTTGGAGGCGGTGCGTGGACAGCTTGCCAATCATTTATCGTTTGCTGATATGCCGCAAACAGGGCTGAAATGGCCAAATGACGTGATTGTTGCGGGTGGCAAGATTTCGGGTATCTTGCTTGAGGTTGAGAACAAGGCCCTGATTGTGGGAAGCGGGGTAAATCTTGCGCCGGTCGGGCAGGTGGGTTCGCATAATATTGCACCGATTGCGCTTGCTGATATCTGGCCTGATGGGGCTGGTGATTTGCCACAACCATATGATCTTGCCACCGCCTATCTTGACCGGCTGGCAATTTGGTATGATCGGTTCTGCCAATCTGGCTTTGGCCCTATTCGTGATTCTTGGCTGGAAAATGCTCTATTTTTGGGCCAGCGCGTTGCGGTTCAGTGCGACACAAAGGCGCTTTCAGGTGTTTTTCACGATCTTGGCATGGACGGCACGATGCTTTTGCTTGATGATTCAGGTCAGACACGCCATATCACTACGGGCGATGTAAAACTTTTGGGCAGTTAACCAATGCTTTTGGCAGTAGATTGCGGCAATACAAATATTGTATTTGCCCTTTATGATGGCGATATCCAGCGGGCAAATTGGCGGATCAGTACCGATCCCAAGCGCAGCGCGGATGAATATCTTGTCTGGTTAACCCAGCTGATGACGCTCAAATCACTAGCGGTTGGCGATGTTACCGATATGATCATTGCGAGTGTTGTGCCTGAGGTTCAGCCAAAATTGATCAATCTGGCGTCGCGTGGCTTTGGCATTGTGCCGCAGATCGTTGGTGACAAGGCAATTGATCTTGGCATTGATATCCATATTGACCGGCCAGATCAGGCTGGTGCTGACCGTCTTGTCAATGCCGTGGCGGCGCGTGACTTTCATGATTTGCCAGCGATTATTCTTGATTTTGGCACGGCAACAACATTTGACCTGATCGGCAAGGATGGTGCCTATCAAGGCGGTATTATCGCGCCGGGGGTCAATTTGTCGGTCGAGGCGCTCTATATGGCGGCGGCACGTTTGCCGCGCCTTGCGGTTGAACCTTGGGCCGCCGATATGCCGGTTTTGGGAAAAGATACGGTTAGCGCCATGCATTCAGGCATTTTTTGGGGATATGTTGGTATGGTTGAAGGATTAATCGAGCGGTTGCGCCGTGATCATGGTAGAGATTTGCCTGCCATTGCCACCGGTGGTCTGGCGCCATTATTTGCCGAACATGTCAAAGCGATCTCAATCGTCGATCCAGATCTTACCCTCAAAGGGTTGGTTCGCATTCACGCTCAAAATAAAACCGACTAAAAATAAAACCCGTAAAATGAAAGCAAGGCCCTGTTTATGAATTATGCAAAAGATGACCTGCTGTTTGCGCCATTAGGCGGATCTGGCGAGATTGGCATGAATGTTAATCTTTACCATTATCAAGACAGCTGGATCATGATTGATCTTGGCATTTCTTTTCCCGATGAAAGCACCCCCGGTGTTGATGTTATTCTTCCCGATTTGAAATTCATTGCCGAACGGCGCGATAAATTGGCGGGTCTGGTTCTCACCCATGGTCATGAAGATCATTTGGGGGCAATCCCATATCTATGGAGCCAGCTTGGTTGCCCGATCTATGGAAGCGCCTTTACCCTTGCGCTATTGCGGCGCAAGCTTGCCGAATCTCGCGGTGATTTTGACATAAAGCTTCATGAGGTTGGCATGAATGCGCCGTTCCGACTGGGCGCATTTGAGATTGAAATGGTGGCGTTAAACCATTCGATCCCGGATCCGGCAGCGCTTGCCATCCGCACCGATGCTGGCACAATCCTTCATACAGGCGACTGGAAATTTGACAAAACGCCTGTTCTTGGCACCGATACCGACTCATCGCGTCTTGCCGCCATTGGTGATGAGGGGGTTTTGGCACTTGTCGGGGATTCAACCAATGCCATGGTCGAGGGGCGCACCGGATCTGAAAGTGATGCCAAAGAGGGGTTAAAAGCGGCCATTGCCAAAGCAACCGGACGGGTAGCAATCACCTGTTTTGCCAGCAATGTCGCGCGGATTGATTCGATTTGCAAAGCGGCCAAAGCCAATGGCCGGTCGGTGGCAATTGTCGGGCGGGCGCTCAATCGGGCGATTTCGGCCGCGCGTGAGGTTGGCTATCTTGCTGATTTGCCGGATTTGGTACCCGAAGGCGATGTTGATCTATTGCCACGCGATTCGATTGTGATTGTTTGCACGGGCACTCAAGGCGAGCCGCGTGCAGCCATGGCGCGCATTGCCGCAGCAGCGCATGAATCGATCAGCCTTGAGGCGGGTGATACAGTTATCTATTCATCACGGCAAATTCCGGGTAATGAAAATGCCATTGCGCGGGTTCAAGATATGCTGATCCGGCGTAAAATCCACCTTGTGACCGATCAGGATGCGCCGGTTCATGTGTCGGGTCATCCCTCACGCGGTGAAATGATCGAAATGTATAGTCTGATCCGCCCAAAAATCGCGATTCCGGTTCATGGAACAGCGCGGCATTTGCTGGCGCATGCGGCCTTGGCCGATTCATGTCAGGTTGCACAAACAATCCTTCCTGATAATGGCGTGGTGATCCGGCTGAATGGTGAGAAGGCGGCCATCATTGATCATGTTCATACAGGTGCTTTAACCGCTGAAAAGGGCAATATCATCGAATTGCAGGCCGATATGATGCGGGCGCGGCGCCGGATGCTGTGGAATGGTGTTGTCACCGCATCGGTAATCTTGAACAAAGCAGGGGCGCTTTGCACGGTGCCAAGCATTGCCCAAAGCGGTCTGGGTGATGGTGATGCAGCAAGCGACTATGTTGCGGCGGCCTCGATTGCGGTCGAAGATGCGATTGGCATTTTGGGCAAAACAGCGCGGCGCAATGATGCATCGGTTGAAGATGTTGTTTCGCAGGCAGTGCGGCGGGTTGCGCGGTCAATGTTCGGCTTGCGACCAATCGCGCAGGTTCATATCATGCGGGTAGGCGAAGAGGATTTACGAGCATGATTGGAAATATAAACCATATTGCGATTGTGGTTCCCGATCTTGACGCGGCGGCCGCGCATTGGCGCGATATGCTTGGCGCCGAGGTTAGCCAAGCGCAAACATTGCCCGAACATGGTGTGCGGATTGTGTTTGTGCGCTCGGCGAATGGTCAGGTTGAGTTGATGGAGCCTTTTGGCGAGGGCTCGCCAATCGCCGGATTTTTACAGCGTAATCCCGATGGTGGCATGCATCATATATGTTATGAGGTCGCTGATATCGACCAAGCGCGAACCCAGCTAGAGGCAAAGGGCGCGCGGGTGCTAGGTGATGGCAGTGTGAAAACCGGCGCGCATGGCAATCCAGTGTTGTTTTTGCATCCAAAGGATTTCAACGGCACGCTTATCGAATTAGAACAGATACCCGAAGGTGGAGCGCATTAGATGGATATTGTTTCAGGAATAGTGGTTTTTATTCTGCTGTGGTGGTGGGTGTTCTTCATGACCTTGCCATTTGGCGTGAAGACGCCTGATTCGGTTGAGATTGGCCATGCCACATCGGCGCCAGAAAAACCAATGCTGTGGCGCAAGGCGATGATTGCCTCGATTATTGCGTCAATTTTATTTGGCATCGTATTTTGGGTGATTGATTCGGGTTTGCTGTCACTCGATCAGCTATAGGCCTTTGCCGCTACAACGGCGGCAGTCGTATCATGGCGACGGCATTTGCCAATTTATCGATATGATGCACCAGATTTTGGCCAAAAGAAAAGCAAGGCTTACGCCTTGCCTTTTTCAATCACTGATCTTGGTGCCAGTGTTTGCTCTCCCTAAACCCGGTTTTGGCAACCTGTTCTAAAAACGTTAGAAAAATTTCGGTGGCTTGTCGACATAAAATTCACTTAAAACCTCCAAAATAGACAAATATTTGCCATATTTGCCGCGTCGGAAATAAAATTGGGTGGATCATCAGCCGTAAGTAATGCAGCTTTTGTCCAAAATTCGTTTATCTTTGGGTTTCGCCAAAAAATCATGGTATCAGACGTTGATTTTTGAGATGCTGAATTTGTCGGTCAGCCTGTGGGCACAAGGGACAACAGACTAATGCAAAAAGAAACGATTTATCTGGCGTCAGACCATGCTGGTTGTGCGCTAAAAGCCAGTATTTACGCGCATCTTGATGCTGCTGGACATCAGGTTGTTGATCTTGGGCCGGATCAAGGCGAGTCGGTTGATTATCCCGATTATGGTGTCAAATTAGCGATGGCCCTAAAGAATGATACATCGGCGCGCGGCATTGCCATTTGCGGCAGCGGTATTGGTATTTCGATTGCGGTAAACCGGTTTTCATGGGTGCGGGCGGCGCTTGTCAGCACTGCCGAAGCGGCCAGCCTGTCGCGCCAGCATAACGATGCGAATGTTTTAGCGTTGGGCGAGCGGTTGATTGATCCGGCATTAGCACTTACATGTATTGAGGCGTTTCTAAGTACTGCCTTTGAAGGTGGTCGTCATCAGCGGCGGGTAGATAAATTAACCGCGATTGGCAATGATCGTTTGGAATCGGAATAGGCTTGCAATATCAATTGCCGGTTTGATGAGTTTATAGCTAGGATTAAGGCTGCTTTTGTCGTGGGTTTGACTGCGGTACGGCATATTTTTGAGGAGACGAAAGATGGACGAATTTGGTAATGCGCAAGCTGCGATGAAAATGGACGGGTTTTTCAGCAATTCACTGGCTCAAAGTGATCCCGAAGTTGCTGCCGCGATCAGTGATGAGCTGGTTCGCCAGCAAGATCAGATCGAAATGATTGCCTCTGAAAACATCGTCAGCACTGCGGTTATGGAAGCCCAGGGCTCTGTCCTGACCAATAAATATGCCGAAGGCTATTCAGGACGTCGTTATTACGGCGGTTGCGAGCATGTTGATGTGATTGAAACATTGGCAATTGAGCGCGCCAAACAATTGTTTAATTGTAATTTCGTCAATGTGCAGCCGCATTCGGGTGCGCAAGCTAACCAAGCTGTTTTCCTAAGCTTGCTAAAGCCCGGCGATACCATCCTTGGCATGTCATTGGCGGCTGGTGGTCATCTAACGCATGGCGCCGCGCCAAATCTGTCTGGTAAATGGTTCAACGCAATTCAGTATGGTGTGGATGAAGCCACGGCACAGGTGGATTTTGATGAATTGCAGCGGCTAGCCCTCGAGCATAAACCAAAAATGATCCTTGCTGGTGGATCGGCCTATCCGCGGACACTGGATTTCGCCGCATTTCGTAAGATTGCAGACTCAGTTGGTGCCTATTTCATGGTTGATATGGCTCATATTTCGGGTCTGGTTGCCGCCGGTGCGCATCCTAGTCCGGTTGAGCATGCGCATGTGGTCACATCTACCACGCACAAGACATTGCGGGCGTCACGCGGCGGCTTGATCATGACCAATGACGAGGCGCTTGCCAAAAAATTCAATTCAGCCGTATTCCCTGGTTTGCAAGGCGGCCCGTTGATGCACGCGATTGCTGGCAAGGCGGTCGCTTTTGGCGAGGCGCTTCGCCCTGAATTCAAAGCCTATACAAATATGGTTGTCAGCAATGCGCGTATTCTAGCTGAAACATTGATTTCGCGCGGTGTGTCTATCGTTTCAGGTGGTACTGATACCCATGTTGTTCTTGTTGATCTGCGGCCAAAGGGTCTGACCGGTAATGTGACCGAGCTGTCGCTTGAGCATGCTGGTATTACCTGTAACAAAAATGGCATTCCATTTGATCCGCAGCCACCTACAGTCACATCGGGTGTTCGCCTTGGTACGCCTGCGGGAACAACGCGTGGCTTTGGTAATGACGAATTTGTGAAGATTGGTCATCTGATCGGCGATGTTCTTGATGGGCTGGCCCAGAATGCCGAGGATAATAAGGCGGTTGAGGCGCGTGTGCGCGAAGAAGTACGCACATTATGTCGGGCTTTCCCAATCTATCAATAGTGTGTACACTCGCCGCATACACCAGATGTTGTTTGCCATTTCCGAATTAGGGTAGTGTGATACGATGATTTGTCCGTTTTGCGGGAACGAAGATACACAAGTAAAGGATTCACGCCCTGCCGAAGATGGCGGGGCGATCCGACGCCGGCGCTTGTGCGGAAAATGTGACGCCAGATTCACCACTTTTGAACGTGTGCAAATCCGCGAGATTACGTTGGTTAAACGCGATGGTCGTAAATCAGTTTTCGACCGTGAAAAGCTGGAACGGTCATTCGATATTGCCCTTCGTAAACGTGATGTTGACGCCGAAGCCATCGCCATGGCGATCAATGATATCGTCCGCCAGTTAGAAAGCCATGCCGATGGTGACGTGCCAAGCGCGCGCGTTGGCGAATTGGTGATGGCGGCGTTGCACAAGCTGGATCAGGTCGCCTATGTCCGCTATGCGTCGGTTTATCGTAACTTCCGAGAGGCCAAGGATTTTGAAGCCTTTGTCGAAAAAGAGCTTGGTGAGTAAAGCGGCTAAGACGCAGGATTTTCGGTCAAATCCAGTTTTTCCCGATGATACAAGATGGATGCGCGCTGCCATCATGGCGGCGAAACGTGGCATTGGTCGCAGCGGGGCGAATCCGCCGGTTGGCTGTGTTCTGATTGGCGCTGGCGGGCAATTGCTGGCATCTGGCCATACAGGGGCAGGCGGCGTGCCACATGCCGAAACTGTGGCGCTGGCAAGTCTTGATGCTGCTGGCCGCATCGCCCTTCAAGGCGGCACTGCCTATGTCACGCTTGAGCCTTGCGCCCATCATGGGAAAACCCCTCCATGCGCCGATGCGCTGATCGCCGCTGGCATTGCGCGTCTTGTCGTCGCCCTACAAGACCCTGATCCGCGTGTGGATGGCAATGGCTTGGCGCAAATTGCCAAGGAAGGCATTATTGTTTGTCTTGGCGTTGAGGCGGCACTTGCATCTGACGCATTAAGATATTTTTTTAATAAAATTCATAATGATAAACCTTATTGTTCACTTAAAATCGCAGCATCTCTTGATGGTAAGATTGCACTTTCCGACCGTAAAAAGCGCTGGTTAACGGGCCCGAAAATGCGCCGCTATGTACATTTGTTGCGTAGTCAGGCCGATGCCATCATTACCGGTATTGGCACTATTCTTGCCGATGATCCGCAGCTGAATTGTCGCAATGAAGGGCTTGAAAATGACAGCCCGCCAATTTTTATTTTTGACCGGCTTTTGCGTATCCCCGCCACTGCAGCGGTTTTTCAAAGCCCGTATCCTATCACATTCTTTTGCAGTGAAGCGGCACCCGAACAGCGCCGCAACGCGCTTGGTAATGCCGGATGCGTGATTGTGCCTTTGCCCGATGATGCCGATGGACGGCCTGACGTTGGCGCGGCATTGCGCTATATGGCAATGCAGGGAATCAATCACGCGCTTGTTGAGGCTGGCACCGGTCTTGTCACCAGCTTTTTGGCCGCCGATGCCGCTGATTGCATTTACTGGACACAATCTGATCATATTTTGGGTGGTGATGCCTTGCCAGCGGTTGGGCAATTTACATCTCAAGCAATGAACGCGGTGGCAATCTTTGAAGAAAACAAGTATATCCAGACGCATTATCAGGCAATTGGCAGTGACCGTCTGATCATCTTGCAAAAACCCTACGCCAACACTGGCAGAACACAGGCATAAACCATGTTTACCGGTATTATTACAGCCATTGGCCGTGTCGAAGCGATCACCGATAAAGGCGATCGGCTTTTGCGCATTTCCTGCGACTGGGATTGCGCCGCGATTGATATTGGTGCGTCAATCGCCTGTTCTGGCATTTGCCTAACCGTGATTGACCGGCAGGATCACTGGTTTGAAGTTGCCGCCTCAGCCGAAACCATGGCCGTGACAACGCTTGGCGATTGGCAGCAGGGTGATACGCTAAACCTTGAACGCGCACTTCGCCTTGGCGATGAACTTGGCGGGCATATTGTATCGGGTCATGTTGACGGGCTGGCAGTGATTACATCAGTCACGCCAGATGGCGACAGCCATGTTGTCTGGCTGGAGGCGCCGCAATCATTGGCCAAATTTGTTGCGGCAAAGGGATCGGTTGCGCTTGATGGCGTGTCACTGACGGTCAATGCGGTCAAGGGCAATGCGTTTAGCCTTAATATCATCCAGCATAGTTGGGATGTGACAGGCTGGGGACAGGCCGCAGTCGGGCAAAAGATGAATATGGAAATTGATATGCTGGCGCGCTATGTTGCCCGCCTTGCAGCGTTTGATAAGGATTGATGCAATGACACCACCAAGCCGCAATGGTTTGTCGACAATTGAAGAGGTTATTGCCGATGCCAAGGCTGGCAAGCTATTCATCCTTGTTGATGACGAAGACCGCGAAAATGAGGGCGATCTATGTGTCATTGGTGAATATGCGACGGCAGATTCGATCAATTTCATGGCCAAATATGGCCGCGGATTGATCTGTCTTGCCTTGACGCGCATCCGCACTGAACAGCTTGGCCTAACGATGATGGAACGCCGCAATGAGTCGCGGCATGAAACTGCCTTTACCATTTCAATCGAAGCGCGGGAGGGCGTGACAACGGGTATTTCTGCCGCTGATCGCGCCTTGACCATCAAAACCGCGATTGATCCAAATTGTGGCGAGCGCGACATCACCACCCCGGGACATATCTTTCCGTTGATTGCCCGCGATGGGGGTACTTTGGTTCGCGCTGGCCATACTGAAGCTGTGGTCGATATTGCGCGTGCCTGCGGGTCAGATAATCCATCGGGGGTCATTTGTGAAATCATGAAAGATGATGGCGAAATGGCGCGTCTTCCCGATTTGATTGGGTTTGCCAAAGAGCATGATCTCAAAATCGCATCAATTGCCGATCTGATCGCATGGCGGCGGCGCAATGAATCGCTTGTTCAACGCACTGTCGAAAGCGCAATCACAACGCGCATTGGCGGCGACTGGCGTATGGTCATCTATGCCAATACGGTTTCGAATATCGAACATATTGCCTTGGTAAAAGGTGATATCAGTGCGGGTGACCCTATATTGGTTCGCATGCACGCCCTTGATCTTATGGCCGACCTTCTTGGCGAAGTGTCGGAAAAGCGGGCAGGTGATGAATTGACAACCGCAATGGCGGCAATTGCCAAAGCCGGATGCGGCGTTATCGTTGTTTTGCGCGAATCTATCGCTTCTAGCCTTTCATCGATGGTTAGCCAAAAATTGAATATGACAAGTGATACAAGCGGCAACCGCGATTTGCGTGATTATGGCGTTGGCGCACAAATTCTGACCGATCTTGGTATTCGCAAGATGATCTTGTTATCCGACACACGTCCAAATGTGGTGAGCCTTGAAGGATATGACCTTGAAATTACCGATTGGCAGCGCATTCATCAGGAGCAAACATAATGGCCGGACATTTTTTGATTGTTGAGGCGCGTTTCTATGGCGAGATCGCCGATGCACAGGCCGCAGGTGCCGTTGCCGCCCTTGAGGCAGCTGGTGCAAGCTATGAGCGTGTTTCAGTGCCTGGTGCGCTTGAAATACCGGCTGCAATCGCCATGGCGTCGATTGGCGATCGGCATTTTGACGGCTATGTTGCGCTTGGATGCGTAATTCGCGGTGAGACCAGCCATTATGATACGGTTTGCAATGAATCGGCACGCGGGTTAATGGATCTGTCGCTTGCTGATGGATTGGCGATTGGTAATGGTATTTTGACGGTTGAAAATGAAGATCAGGCATGGGCGCGTGCCGATGCTGCACGCAAGGACAAAGGCGGTGATGCCGCCCGCGCGGCGCTGGCGATGGCGGCGTTAAAACAGGAATTTTGTGGTTAATCTGATGAGCGATGACAAACAAACATTAAAGGCGGTTCCGGTTCGTCGCCGGTCTGCGGCGCGTCTGGCAGCGGTTCAGATCATCTATCAAACATTGATCACCGGTCAGTCTGCAATTAATTTTGCACCACAATTCTTGGCGCATTATGCTGGCGATGCAGCAAAATCATTCAAGGTCAAAGATCTGGATGAAGGGCATTTAAACGCACTTTATGCCGGTGTTGAGCATGATGTTGCCGATATTGATGCGGCAATTGCGGCACAGCTTGCCGATGGATGGTCGCTTGATCGTCTGGCGCGGATTGAATTATCGGTATTGCGCTGCGGGGCCTATGAATTGCGGTCAATGCCGCATATCCCAGCGCGTGCAGCGGTCAGCGAATATGCAGCCCTAAGCGACGCTTGCGGATGTGATGTCGGGTTTGTGAATGCCGTTCTTGACCGTCTGGCCCATAATGCCCGCATTGTTGAGATGGGAAAATAGGCACTGGCCGGTTGGTTTGCCGGTTTATTCGGCTGCCTGACGGCGTTTCAAATTCGAGAAAATCTGTTCAACAACGCCGAATGTATCGCCTGGCGTTGGTGTTTTGGCATCAATATGCGCAACATCGAGACCGCTTTTTTCATCAATTAAATCAATTTCCTGCAGGGTGTTGTTTGTGTCAAATGAAAAGGCATAAATCACACGCGATTTGGTTTTATTGATGCCGGCAACCGGCTGTTCCATGATTTGACTGGCATAATAGATTTTCCGGCTATCAAAAGCGCCTTCAAAACTTGGTCGGCCAAGCATATTGACGATATCGGCGCGGTTGGTTTGACCAATTTTGATGATATCCATCTCGGCCTGATTGATGATATGGCCATGTTCGCTGATCCGTTCGCCGCATCCGGCCAGAAAGCCTAGGCAGAAAATGCCGATGCCAAGCGCGCCAAAACCTTGTTTGATTCGGCGTGTGATATTTAGTCGAGTCAAAGAGAGACTGGTCATTACTGGGTTCCTGCGATATAGAAAGGGCCACGCGGCTATTTTGGTCGCGCCAACAAATTAGGTCAACAATGCGGGATGTTGCAACAATGAACGAAAAAGCACAAGCATGGCTCGGCAATTTACTTGGCTGGGGGCAGCGCCGACAAGCTGGTGATGCGGAAAAGCTGTATGCTGAAGCGGTTCGTTTGGCACGAAATCCGGTCTTTTTTGACAAATATGGCGTTGCCGATGATGTTGATGGACGTTTTGATGCGCTTAGTCTGATTGTGACTTTGGTGATGCGCAGGCTGAAATCATTGGATGATGACGGTAAGGTATTGAGCCAGCAATTGTTTGATTCGATGTTTGCCGACATGGATTTGTCGCTTCGGGAAATGGGGGCAGGGGATATTGGCGTTTCCAAACGCGTTCGCGCCATGGCCGAAGCCTTTATGGGGCGTCTTGAATCCTATGTTGATGCCATTGATAATCATGATGAAAAATCTTTTTCGTCGGCTTTAAAGCGCAATTTGTTTCGCGGCAATGAAACCGTTGACCCTATGGCCAATGGTCTTGTTGAATATTTGTTTGCACTGGTCAAGCAAATCGATAATCTTCCGGCTGAAAAGGTTCTTGCGGGCAAGCTTGACATCAACTAGTCCGGCACCGCGTCACTTTGCGCTTATGTTTAGCCAGTTATTTGGGATCAATCATTTTGGACCAATGAAGCTGTATGGAACAGTCACGTTTGGCCGCAACATAGCTTGGTAAAGATAAAAATATGCCACTGATAAATCTGGATTCTGAAATTAATGTTGAACGCGTCCGTCCGGATACGGGCAGTTTCTATAAATTTGTTGCCACCGACGCCGAATGCCAGCTTTTGGCAGCGCGGTTTCATTTTATCGAGGTTGGGTCTTTATCAGCCGAGCTCCGCGTTCGTAAATCAGCGCGCGGTTGCTGGGATGTTTCGGGCCAGTTAAAGGGCGAGATTGTACAGGCCTGTGGCGCAACTGGTGTCCCGGTGAGCGAGACTATAGATTTTCTGCTCGAAGAACGCTATGTTCGCACCGCCGGCGACCCTGACGAGGTTGAAGTCCATCTTGATGAGGCAGAACCTCTTGAAAATGGCGCAATCAAGATTGGTGAAATGCTGGCGCAATCGCTTGCGGTTGCGGTTACCCCGTGGCCGCGTGCGCCTGAAGCACCGGAAACATTCACAATTGGCGAGGAATCGTCTGATCATCCATTTGCCGGGCTTGCTGCGTTAAAACGCCAGCCCCCCAAATAATGTTAGAGCAGGTTGGGAGGATATACCCTGTCTGGAGTAATTAAGATTGCGCTTGATGCCATGGGTGGCGATAACGCGCCAGCATCAGTTATTGATGGGGCCGATATTGCCAAGGCAAAATCGCCGCATATTGAGATCCTGTTCGTCGGTGACGAAACGGTGATTCGTCCATTGCTGGCCAAATCAAAGCATGTCAAAGACGCCGAAGTGATTCACACTGAATTTGCGGTTTCGTCAAAGGAAACAGCCTCGCAAGCGGTGCGCCGTGGGCGTGAAAGCTCGATGTGGCTTGCCATTGCCGAAGTTGCGGCAAAGCGGGCTGATGCTATTGTGTCGGCTGGTAATACCGGCGCGTTGATGGCAATGGCAAAATTACAGCTTCGCACCATGCCGGGCATTACCCGCCCTGCGATTGCCGGATTTTTTCCAACCGAACATGACCCTATGTGCATGCTTGATCTTGGTGCCAATCTTGAATGTGATGAAGAAAATCTGGTTCAATTTGCCCTGATGGGGCAGGCTTTTTATCTGTCGTTGATGGGGAAAGATAACCCAACTGTCGGATTATTGAATGTTGGTGAAGAAGAGCAAAAAGGCCATGAATATTTGCGTTTGGCCGCCCAGGAATTGTCAAACCCCGATTTGGGGGTAAATTATCATGGATTTGTTGAGGGGTCTGATCTGGTCAAGGGCGGTGTTGATATTGTCGTGACTGATGGGTTTTCTGGGAATATCGCGCTGAAAACCGCCGAAGGCGTTGCCGGATTATTTGCGCTGATGCTGCGCCGTTCGTTTCGGGCCTCGGTTTTTGCGCGCATCGGCTATTTATTTGCCCGCAAATCGCTAAAGAAGTTCCGAACCAAGATGGATCCAAGACGTTATAATGGGGCGGTTTTTCTGGGGTTGAATGGCATTGCGGTGAAATCGCATGGCGGAACCGACTCACTTGGTTTTTCAAATGCTATTGATGTTGCGGCCAATCTTGTCGATCATGGGTTTATTCCTGATGTCAGTGCGGCCATTGAAAAGGCGGGGCTGATCCGCGAACAAAGAAAGATTGCGAATGACTAATCAACGGGTTTTGATGACCGCTGTCGGGTCGTACTTGCCAGCCAATGTTGTCACAAATGAGGCGCTTTCCAGCTTTGTTGATACGGATGATGCATGGATTAGGCGGCGCACCGGCATTGCCCAACGCCATCTTGTTGCTGATGGTGAGACCACTGCCGATCTGGCGTATCATGCCGCCGCAAAAGCGCTTGCCAATGCGAATCTAACTGGCGCCGATATTGACCTTATCATTATTGCCACAACAACGCCGGATAACACTTTTCCCTCAACCGCCACAAAATTACAGCATATGATCGAAGCCAAAGGCGCGATTGCCTTTGATATTCAGGCGGTTTGCGCTGGATTTGTCTATGCGCTTGATATTGCTGATGCCATGCTGCAATCGGGGCGTGGGCGTCGGGCGCTCGTCGTTGGCGCGGAAAGCTTTTCAAAATTGCTAGATTGGGAAGACCGGACAACTTGTGTTTTGTTTGGTGATGGCGCTGGCGCTGTGGTGCTAGAGCTTGCCGATGATGCTGGTGATTGGGGGATTCGCTCGTCGGTGCTTCATTCCGATGGTGCTTATCGTGATATCCTCTATGTCGATGGCGGGCCATCAAGCAATTCTTCGGTTGGTCATGTGCGTATGGAAGGCAAAGAAGTCTTTCGCCATGCGGTTGAAAAACTAGCATCGGTTATGGACGAAGCCCTTAGCGCCGCCAATATGGAAGCGCGCGATATTGACTGGCTGGTTCCGCATCAGGCAAATGTTCGCATTATTGATGCCATGCAGAAAAAAATGGATTTGCCATCTGATCGAGTTGTGCGGACGGTTGAACAGCATGCCAATACGTCGGCAGCGTCAATTCCGCTGGCGCTGAGCGCTGCGGTTGATGATGGCCGAATCAAGAATGGTGATGTTGTGGCGATGGAAGCCATTGGTGGTGGGCTTGTTTGGGGCGCGGCATTGGTAAAATTCGGTCGCCCTTCGTGATTTTCGTCAATTGATGCTGGCTGAATGCCGCAAATATCAATTTTTTTTGGCTTTTCGTCTTAATCGATCAATTGTACGAACTTTCTGAATTGACCGGTCGTCCAAAAGTGGGTAGCGTTTTCACATCATGGGAACACTTACACGCGCAGATTTAACCGAATCCGTCTACCGGAACATAGGGTTATCACGAAATGAATCCTCCGATCTTGTCGAAGCGGTTCTTGAGGAGATTTGCGCCTGTCTTGAGGCTGGTGAAGAAGTAAAGCTATCCTCTTTTGGCACTTTTTCAGTTCAATCGAAAAGCGAACGCGTTGGCCGTAACCCGAAGACAGGGATTGAAGCGGTAATCACATCACGTCGCGTTTTATCGTTCCGTCCGTCGCATATCCTCAAGGATCGTGTAGACGGTTCGAAATGAACGATAAGGCCAGCGACGCTTTCAAAACAATTTCTGAGGTCTCTGCACTGCTTGACGTGCCGCAGCATGTTTTGCGCTTTTGGGAAAGCAAGTTTTCCAGCCTTCGCCCGCTAAAGCGAAGCGGTGGGCGGCGCTATTACCGGCCTGACGATGTTGCCGTGTTGCGCCGTATCAGACAGCTTTTATATGTTGATGGCTTTACCATCAAGGGCGCGCAAAAATTGGTGCGAAGCAAAGCATCAGCCACCCAGCTAAATGCCCTAGCCCCGACAAGCGGTGCATCAAGCAAAGATCTTGCCGCGGCAATGACGATGCTTATTGATGTGAAAACACGCCTTGCAGCGCTAAAACAGCAGCTTGACCACTAAGCCGCATCATTTTTGCTGAAAAGCCGATTGCCTAGATATCTTGGCGCGGCTATAACCAGCATTGGCCGGAGCGTAGCGCAGCCTGGTAGCGCACTATACTGGGGGTGTAGGGGTCGTGGGTTCGAATCCCGCCGCTCCGACCATTTTTCGTTTAAATGATTGTTGATCGACAGACCAGCGGGCAATATGGCTTGGATGCTGGTTAAAGGCTATTGGGGCATGAAATGACACAAAATATGCGTGATATTGTTGTCCGTAAAATGCATAAGGCTGATCTACCCCGCATTTTACAGCTATTGGCTGATGACGAATTGGGGCAATTGCGCGAAACGCTGCAAACCATGCCGCATGATGATTATATCTGCGCCTTTAACGCCATTGACGCTGATCCCAATCAATATATGGCAGTGTTTGAAATGAACGATGACATCATCGGTTGTTTGCAAATTTCATTCATTCCGGGGCTGTCTCGGCGCGGTGCCTTGCGTGGCCAGATCGAATCTGTACGGGTTGCTGCCAATGATCGTGGCAAAGGATATGGAACGCATATGATGGCATGGGCAATTGAAAAATGTCGTGAACAGGGATGTGCATTGGTTCAATTGACTAGCGACAAGACCCGCAAAGACGCGCAACGTTTTTATCAAGAACTTGGTTTTGTGCAATCACATGAAGGGTTTAAGCTTCAGTTTTAAGACCATATTTCTTTTGTTCTATTCTTAAAAATGGCGTGTTGGGCAATTTCGAATTGACCCTTTTCCTGTCATGGTTAGTCTTGGATAGCTAATCAGATAGGGGGTGATTGAAAAATGGCTGACGCAATTAAAATTAATGGTGGTTGCTATTGCGGCGACATCACGATTGCAGGCGAAGTATCATCAGATAAGATCATGGCTTGCCATTGCACCGATTGCCAAAAATTCAGTGGCGCACCATTTCGCGCCGTCGCGGTCATCGCGGCGGATGCTGTCAAAATTTCCGGCACTGTAACCGAATTTTTGAAAATTGCCGAAAGTGGTAATGAACGGGTGCAGGGCTTTTGCGGCAAATGCGGCAGTCACCTTTATGCAACTGATCCTACCAAAACGCTTTTCATGATTCGCACTGGTTGCCTTGAACAGCATCATGAGCTTGTTCCTGCCAAACATATCTTTGGCAAATCTGCGGTTGAGTGGGTTAGCGAGATTGCTGATGCTTCATGGGTTGCCGAAGGGCCTGCAAGCGCGGCCATGGCACCCTTCAAAAAGGCCTAAGCCTCCTTTTGCAGCCATGCTTGTTGGTGGCTAATTTGCGGCGCGATGATCCAAAATAGCCTTGATAAAATCACTGGCGGTGGTGGCTTTTTGAGCGCAATTATTGATATTTGAGATCCGGCTATCGATTGTGCTTGCCGGAAAGCCAACTGCGGCCATGGCCTGTCTTAATTCAATTGTCACATTTTGAATTTGGGTTTGGCTATCGGTGGTTTCGTCACGCATGCGTAAAATGGCGATACAATCTGCAATGCTTTCATTCATCATGTGGTCGGGGCTGTTTCTTGGCGGATGCGGCCGGTCAATATCGCCAGTTTGATGATGCGCACATTCGTGACGATCAATAAATTGCTGCAATGATTGCGGTGATTTTGCATAGGCAAACCGGTAAATAACCGGCATGCCCTTATCATCGCGTCTTGCCATGCCAGCGGCTGATTTGGCTTTTGGTGACATCTGGTTTTCGAACCGAACGGGCTCGCCTTTATTATTCTGGCAAGCTGGCGGGCTGGCAATCGCATAGCTTGGCGTGGTTTCCTGTGCCGCGGCAGTGCATGTGGCAAAGGCGATCAGCAGCATGGTTTCAAAACCGCAAAATGTCAAAAAGGTAAGAATATGTTTCATGCCTGTTCCTATGAAGCGGCGAAACTGGATCTGAATTGCGCTGCCCATTTGCCATTTTTAAAAGTGATAACCCAAAGCGAGTCAAAATCGGCTATCAATTGATCATTGATATCAAACCGGTTTATGCGCACCGCTAAATGAACCTTATCGGCACTTTCACGTTGAATATCAATTTCTTGCCATGCGGTTCTTGCCCAATTGTCACCGGCTCTTGCCCTGAAATCTGACAAATAAGTCTCGGCAGACGGCCAGCAATCTAGCTTTGTGCCGACCAACCTGAAATGTGGAAAATGAAGCGTATCGGCAAGGTCGTTTTCCCGCAAGCCATTCAGCGCGTGAAGATGGCGTTCCATAACCGCGAGGGCTGATTCAGCGGCTGATTTAAAATCATTGTCAGTCATGGCAGCCTCGGTAAAAATCATATTGCAATCTGGCAGCGTGTTACGGCGTCGAGGGTGCCATAAAACAGCGCTGCCGCAAAGGCTGCCCCAGTTTTTACGATTGGTTTTTCGCTCACCTGTTTGGGACAGCTTTGTCTTAATCGCGGTTGCGGCAATCAATGCCGTTAAATTCGCCAAGATCATCAAGCGTCTCGACATAGTGAAACCCTGCGTCTGCCAAGGCTGGACGCATGTTATAGATATCGATCCCAAGCTCGCCTGCAGCCAGTTTGACACGTTTGGCGTCTTCATTGGCAATCCGAGCATCGGCGGCTTGATGAACGGCAGGCGCGTCTTTTCGGGAAACGACACAAATACCATCATCATCGGCAATGATCACATCACCCGGAAAAATGATTTGTCCGGCGCAGATAATTGGCACATTGACCGCACCCGGGGTGTTTTTAACCGTGCCTTTTGATGAAATGGCGCGTGACCAGACCGGAAATCCCATCTGCTGTAAATCGGCTACATCGCGGGTGCCACCATCGATCACCAGCCCAACAACGCCACGGGCGCGGGCTGATGTTGCCAAAAGATCACCAAAGAAGCCGTCGCCATTGTCGGTGGTGCAGGCCACAACAAGCATGTCGCCCGGTTGGCAAAGCTCGATCGCGACATGCAGCATCCAATTGTCGCCCGGTTGCGCTAAAATGGTGATTGCCGTGCCGCTGACGCGCGCGCCAGCATAAATCGGGCGCATATAGGGTTTCAACAGGCCAATGCGGCCTTGGGCCTCATGTACGGTTGAAACGCCAGCGCGGCCCAGGGCTTGTATGGTATCAGAATCGGCGCGCTTGATTGTGCGAACGGCAACAGTTTTCATCATATTATCCTTATCAAATAGTCTTCTGATTTGAGGGGCTTGTATTTAGGTTTCGATCACCAGTCATCTTGGTGATGGTGATAAATGTCTTGCGATGTCGTGACAAGAGGATCAGCATGGATTGATCGTTTTCACCCTGCCATTCAGGTGTTTCAGGGGTTCTTTTTGATGCGGGATTCTTATCATGCTTGACCGGCTCGTTCTGCGCAATGTTTGGGTGTCATCATGGGTTTTGTCACTGTCTCTTTTCGGTGATGCGTTGCTCTATGTGATTCTACCGGTTCATGCCGATGCTTTTGGCGTTAGCATGCTGATGGTCGGGTTTTTGCTGGCGGTAAACCGGATAATCCGCACCTTTGCCTATGGGTTGATCGTTGAATTGGCCGAACGGATTGGGGTGAAAAACCTGTGTCTTATCGCGGCGGTGACGGCAACATTGTCAACCGCGGGCTATGGCTGGTTTGACGGTGCGGTGCTGTTGACCTTGTCGCGCATGGTATGGGGTTTGTCCTTTGCCGCGCTTTTGCTGGTCACTTTGACCTATGCGGCGGTGAATCCAGCCAAAACAGGCACCCGCATAGGGCTTAGCCGGTCAGTTGAACAGGTTGGCCCGCTTTTGGCGATGACGGTGGGGGCATGGCTTGCCACTATTGTTGGGCCAAGAGATATATTTTTATATCTTTCGCTGGCAACGGCAGTGTCGGTCATGCTGGCTTTCGGCCTTGATGCGTCGGCGCAACCTGCCAGAATTAAAAAGCCGCTTGCCCGTGACCGTATCTTTCCGCGGCCAGATAGTCTGGATATGTTGATTTTCTGGATGGGGGCAGGGATTGACGGCGTCTTTACCGTCTCGATATCGCTTATGTGGGCGCAATATCTATCAACTGAAATGGCCATTTTATTTGGTGGCAGTATCCTTGCTGCACGCCGTCTGAGCGAAATGCTGGTGGCACCATGTTCGGGCATGATTGCCGATAAATTTGGCATCCGCCTGCCGCTGACGCTTATGATTGCTTTGGCCATTGCCGGTTTTGTGATGATTGGCGCGGGGCTTTTGATGCAAGGATCGGTCGCGCTGGTACTGGCGCGTGGTGCCTTGGGAACCTTGTTTCCGGCCGCAGTGGCGCGGATCTATCCAGATAATAAGGTCAAGGCATTGGCGCGCAACCAGACATGGCGTGATGTTGGTGCGGCGGCTGGCCCGCTGGCAACAGGTGCCGGTCTGGCGTTTATTGCGCCTGAGATGATGCATATATTTGTATCTGTGGCCTTTGTTATCGCCTTTTGTGTCTTTGTGATGTCACCTGGCTGGCGGGCGGTTACACGCACTATATGACGCTGTGATGCGCTGGGGTGGCCGCGCAATTTTGCGATTGGCATCATGCAAATGCGCTTGCTGCCTTGGCCGATATCCGGCAAAACAGAAACGCTGTTGATCGCGGTCAACAGCTACCGCAAATAATACCAACGATAAGGGATTCGGGACAGATCATGGCAATGCCGTCTTCATCTTTTATGCGTGATTTGCGGCTGACGATCACCATTTTATTTTGTGGTACCTTAAGCGGCATCAATATTGCCAAATTGGCACCTTCCATTAATGAACTATCGATCAGTTTTGGTCTAAGCCTATCGCAAATCGGGCTGCTGGCATCGGTGTTCACCATTATCATGGTTGCGGCGGGGGTGTTGATTGGCGGTATTGTGCGCGGCGCAGGTACCAAACGCATTTTGATGGCAGCCTTGATCGTTGCCTGTATTGGCAATGCAATCAGCCTTATGGGCAATTCGGTGGCAAGCCTGTTTATTGGACGCGCCATCGAGGGGGTTAGTCTGATTGCCCTGACTTTGACCGCGCCAAGCTTGCTAACCCAACATACCGATCCGGCGCATCGTGGCTGGGTGATGGGAACATGGGGCGGGTTTATGCCGCTTGGCAACGGGCTGGCCATTATTGCAGCGCCTTATCTTATCGAACAAGGTGGCTGGCATCTGGTCTGGCAGGTTGGGTTTGGGTTTTCGCTATTTGTTTGTGGTCTTGGCTGGTTGTTTATTCCCGATGATAACGCACCGATGAAACGGCAATTTGATCTTGCCGCGCTCAAGCTGGCGGTTGCGTTGCCATTGCTAGCCATTATCGGGCTTAGCTTTGCCCTTCATTCGCTTGTTTATCAGACGCTTATTCAATTCATGCCATTGATAGCGCAATCGCTTGGCGGGTTCAGTCTTGTCGAAGGGGCGATGATCACGGGGCTGTTTTGTGCGGTCAATTTTGCCGGTAATCTGATTGCCGGACAGGCAATACAACGCGGCAAAAAGCCAGCACATATCGTTAGGCTGGTTTTTTCCATTGTGCCGATTTTGCTGGTTTTGCTGGTTCTGTTTAGCCACGCATCATTTTTGCTGTTTTTGTTTTTGCTTCTGATTGGATTGGTTTCAGGCGGGTCGGCGCCGATTTTTTTCTATCTTGTCAGCCGCGCAAATGATGATCCGCAAAATTTGCCTGTCTTTGTCGCTTGGGTATTTCAAATTCAGGGGCTTGGCATGCTGATAGGCCCAGCTTTGATCAGCTGGGTTGTTGAAACGACCCATAGCTGGAATATAGGCATTCTGTGCCTGATACCTGCCTGTTTGGCCGTTATTGCCTTGTCGTGGCGGCTTGTTCTGCCAAATGCCAAGACCGGACATCACGCAGCCTAATCGGGCATTTGCAGTTATTTGCCACCCCAAACCGAAATAGGCACAAAGACTTCACCACGCGCCAGCAGCCGTGTCGTTCGCAGCAGGCCTGCGCGTTCGATCTGTAAACGGCCATCACGGTTCTTAAGGCAAAGCTGAACGTCAAATTTGCCGGATGGATGCTCGATTGTCATATCTTTCATCATGCCATCGGGAAGGGTGGCAAGGTCATGAATGGCGCTATCTTCAAAAAGGGCGGCGCTGGCCACTGAAACCGCGCCAAGAACGCCAATAGCTTTATGGCAATGTTTTGGGATAAAGGTTCGCGTATTGACCGCACCACCGGCAAGCGGTTTTGAAATGAGACTCATTTTTGGCACAGCCTTGCCCGACACATCGCCAAGCCCCATCGCCAGACCGGCCTGAAGGCGGATTGATTCAAGGCGCGATTTCAAAATTTCATCGTTATTCAGCTGGTCAGGCGTTTCATCGCCATTCAGACCAAAATCTTCGCCACGCAAACACACAACAGGCATTCCATTATCAATGCAGGTCACCCGCACATCATCAAATTCGTCACAATATTTACCGGTTGGAAACAGGCTGCCGCAGGCCGATCCTTCCAAATCTTGATAATGGCACATAACCGGGGCTGATGCGCCAAACACCCCGTCAATGCGCGCATCACCATGATAGATGGGTAAGCCATTTTCCAGCGGAAATTGCAGCAGGCAGCGATTACCGCTATTGGTCATATAGACGCGGATGCTGGCCTGATCACCGTTCGGTTTTATCAGGCCGGTTTCAATCGCAAAAGCACCGATGCCAGATAGAATATTGCCGCAATTTGGCGTGTCATCCAGCCGGTCTTCGCCGACAATCGCCTGCACAAAGCTGTAATCAATATCGCTGTCATCGCGTTGCGACGGTGCAACAATCGCGATTTTTGAACTCAGCGGGTCACCGCCGCCAAGACCATCTATCTGACGTGGGTCGCCATAGGCGCCCATGACCCATTTCAGCAGATTGTCACGGGTTGTTTTATCTTGTGGCAGGTCGGCAAGGTGGAAGTAAATTCCCTTTGAACTGCCGCCACGCATCTGGATGAATGGAATGGCTGTTTGGTTTGACATGATAGCCCCGCAACAAAAACTTTACCTTTACCCTATACATGATTTTGGCGATGGGTGGCTGAAAATGCTAGGCCTATTCGCTGGCGCGTGACTATAGTGATTGACGCGATAACCATCGGGTGTAACTGATTGCCTCATCGCGCATTTAAGCGCCATATTCTGGTGTTTTGACCAAGCCAATATTTTATGAGGTATGTAGATGGCCCGATTGCCAGCGCTTGACCAAGCCAAGATGAATAACAGACAAAAAGAGATTTATGACGATATCGTATCTGGCCCACGCGGCAAGGTGCGCGGGCCATTGGCGGTTTGGCTGTATCGTGCTGAATTGGCGGATAAGGCACAGCAATTGGGCCGTTATTGTCGGTATGATTCATCGCTATCGCCGCGTTTGTCGGAATTGGCGATCCTAACAACAGCGCGGATATGGGATGCGGCGTTTGAATGGCAGGCGCATGTACCGCATGCGCTGGCGGCGGGAATCGAACAAAGCGTTGTTGACGCGCTTGCAGCCGATATCGATCCTGATTTTTCCAATGATGATGAACAGCTTATCTATGAATTTTCGCGCGAACTAAACCTGAAACGCGGCGTATCTGATGCTTTATATGCGCGTGCCATCACCATGCTTGGTGAGGAGGGAACCGTCGATCTTGTTGGGGTTTTGGGCTATTACGCGCTGATTTCAATGACCATCAAGGCGTTTGATGTTGATCCGATCACCGCTAGCTAGTGTTTTTATCGCATTGGTCTTGCTGGGTGATGTTTTTAGGGTAACCTGGCGGTGCTGCTCGCCCCAGCGATAAGGCACAAAGCGATAGGCCGCAACTAGTAGTATAAGGATATTTTATGTGACGCGGGCGATTTTGACGATTATAGCGGCGATTTTTTCATTCTCATTAATGGGCGTCGCTGTCCGCATATTGACCGCCGATTATTCGATTTTCCAGATTTCCTTTACCCGTAATTTCTTTGGCTTTCTTCCGATTTTGCTGCTTCTTGCCTATAGCAAACAGATGGGGGCATTGAAAATGCCTTTTAACCGGCAAGAATGGTTGATCTGCGCATTGCGCGGCGGCAGCGTCAGTCTGGCGCAATTATGTTTGTTCATGGCCTATAGCAAATTGGAATTTGCCACGGTTGCCACCTTGGCTTTTTCGGGGCCGTTTTTCGTCACGGCTTTATCGGTTCCGCTGCTTGGGGCCGTGGTTGGGTTTTGGCGGTGGTCGGCGGTGATTCTAGGGTTTTGCGGGGTCGTTATGATCATGCAGCCAGGTGCCAGCATCTTTTCGTTATTTTCGGTTTTGCCGGTTCTGGCCGCGCTTTGCTATGCGATCTCTAGTACGCTTGTGAAAATCTTTTCGGTCGATCGCTTGTCGGGCGTGATCCAGTTCCGCTCGCAAATTTTTGCCGCAGGGTTTTCCCTGCTGCTATGGCTTGGGTTTGGCGAGATGGTGCCGATTGCTTCGGCTTTTGATCTTGGCCTATTTCTTGCGCTTGGCTTGCTTGGTGGGGCGGGGGTTCTTGGGCTTGTCGTGGCCTACCGCATGTCCCAGCCAAGTCTGCTTGCCCCTTTTGAATATTTTGGCATTCCCTTTTCGATGTTTTTGGGATGGTGGTTTTTTGCCGAAGCTCCATTAGACCGCTTGTTTCCGGGCGTTTTGGCGATTATTGCCGGAGGTTTGCTTATCATCTGGCGTCAAGCGCGGATCAAGGCCGATTCAGCGCCCTAGTCCAATTTTGGCGATGTTGCCAATTCCTGGCACCATAAATCATGGATTGGGGCATCAATCTCGGTCGGCAGATCTTCTTCCCATGCCAGATAATCGCGGGCATCTTGCAAAACACCGTGATGGCGGCCGGCAAATAGTGCCGATTCATCAACCGGTAAATCAAGCCCGCCCTTTGCTAGCATGGTTATGTCAAAATCAGCGTCATCCCAAAGGTAAAGACCTGCAATTTGCCACCCATGGCGAATCAGGCAATCGGCAATCATACGGCCCTGTTCAGACCGGTCGGCGATGATGGCAATTGGTTTATCTGCCGGTGTTTGAGCCAAAATGGCACCAATATTCTGCCAATGGCTGTTGGCGATATGACCCGAAATGAAGGCTTTTGATGGCCTGAAATCATAGAGCGCAATTTTGTCTTTCTGCCAGATATCCAGCTGGGTCGCGGCAAAAGGCGTGACCGAACTGGCATTGTTGTTTGCATTGTTGCTGGCTATATGACTGGTGACGGTATTTGCGATGGTTTTCGCAGTGGTAATGGGCGCCTCGAGATAGGCAATCGTTACGCTAAATCCCATGCAGCGCAGCCAAAAAGCGGCAAATGCAGCGCGGCTTCCCGATCCTTGGTCAAATAGGATGACAGGAACATGGTAGCGTGCAATCGACCGGTCGGTTTGCTGAATCAGATTGGTGCCGGAAATTTTGATGACCCCATGCGCCAGCGGCTGGCCCGTCGCGCCGTCATCCGACACATCGAATAATAGCTCGGTTTTATGGTCATCAACAAAGGCGCCAAGACCATCAGATGTTACCCGCGTCGCAGGGATTTGCCAGCGGCGCAAAAAACCGGCAACCGCGTCAGATGCTTCATGATCCGCAGCAAACAGGCGGTTCGCATCATGCTCGCGTTCATAGCCGTCAAGTTGCCAAGCCTGCGTGCCCCCGCGAAATACCGCAAACGGGCCATCATAGCCTGACGCCATCAGGGTAAAGGCACCGATGATCGACCTTGTTCGCCCAGCGCAATGCAAAAGCGACATTTTGCCAGTGTCTTTCAATGCTTGAACATTGGCGAGCAAAAGGCTGTTTGGCAGGCTTTGCGACTTTGGCAGGGTGAAATCCTGATATTCGGCGGTTGGGCGCACATCGAATAGCTGCGCATCCTGATAATCGGCAAGATATTGCTTTGGGGTGACTTCAGGAAGATCAATTTCATGCGCAACCACCTCGCCAAACGCTTTTGACCAGACATATTCGCCTTTCACAAAGCCGCGGCCCATCATGGCTGGTTTTCGGGTGTTGTGAATGGTTATATTGCTAAATCCAATAGCTTTTAACTGATGGATGGCCTCAGCGCTTGCCTTGTCCTGCCAGTCAAGAAAATGAATTGGAAAATCAGGTTCTTGCAGAAGATATCCAAGCCGCGTTGAAAAAAGCGAAAGCGGTATATTGGTGCTGCCAAACCAGTGACCGGCGACATAGTCGCGCCGTTCGCGGCTGTCGATCAGGGCAAAGCTTGTTCCAGCGTCATATAGCGCGGCGAATAATCCGTAACTCATATCATTTCCTAAAAGGCTTTGGGGCGGGTAAGATGCAAGGCTAGGGCCGAGCACTAGGCTAGTTCATAGCGGAACCGTTTCACTTTGCTCATGTCAGTGCCTTCAATCCGGATCAGGCTGGTTGGCCCTTCGCGGGTTGGTGAATGGAGATCGCCTTCATTATAGACATGGGCAACCCCCGGGGTCAGGCGATAGGTGCGTGTTACCTGAACCTTGCCTGCTTTTGCGGCGCTGGCGTCCTCGATCTTGTCATAATCGCGCATTTCGGTTTCGCCGCGGGCTTGGGCATAAATCGCCCATGACGGCCCATGATCATGTGGTGGTGATGTTTTCGGGCTGTCATAATTATGCGCTAAAATGCAAAAGCCAAGCTCGGCATCTTGATAAAGCAAGTCGCGTTCACCTGTTGTAAGCGGAACCAGTGTCTCGACATTGGCCGGATCCGCCAGTAAATTTTGCAGCAGTTCGGCTATTTTTTCCCGCCCATCTGGGCCAGGTGTCTCGCTGAGAATCCGGTGACAATCTTGGGCTAGGTTTGACAGAATTTCACTCATAAAACAGGCTCCAGACATAAAAACAATCTGCCCGAACAGGGCAGGGATGATCGATTATTATCTTACCGATGATCGCATGAAATTCAAAGGATTTCAGGCCCATTGAAATGGCAAAGTACGAACCACTTCACCCTTTGGCGTTTACGTTGCTTGCCGCTTTTGTTCGCGCCATGCGGTCAATATACCAGCAAAGGCAATTAGGCTCATGCCGAGAAGAGCTTGTTGCGGCGGCCATGATTCGAAAATAACCCGCCCCCAAAAAGCGGCAAATAAAAGATAGGTGAAATCAATTGGCGCAAGCCAACTGCTGTCAGCCGTCTGATAGGCGCGGGCAAGACAGATATTGCCTGATAGATTTAATACCGAACAGGCGATGGCAATGCCAAATACCAGCCAGGTCAATTCCGGCCAGCCAATAGCGACAAAGGGCATTGCCGCCGCGAGATCTGCAGCAACGGGGAATAGCGTCAAAATGACGACCCCAGCAAGGCCGGTCAGAAAAAACAAAACAGCAACTGCGATGGTAAGCGATAGGGGGTTTTCATGTCGGCACGAATGGCGAAGCGTCAGAATGTTGCAAGCATAGAAAAAGCCTGCCGCAACGGGAAGAAGCTGGATTGGCGAGAAACGCGCATCAAAGGGATCAAGAATGAAAAGTGCTCCCACGGCGCCAATAACCAGCGCGGCAATGCGCCAAGGGCCGACTTTCTCGCCAAGAATTGGCCCGGCAAGAAGCGAGACAAAAAGCGGATAGGTATATAATCCTGCGGCCATCTGCGCGACTGTCAGATAAGGTGCGCCAGAAAAAAAGCAAAACATGCAGATGCTGAGCATAACAGCGCGAAAATAGACAGGACGCCAATTTTGCGGCACAAGAAGGCCATAGCCGCCGCTGATCATGGCAAGCATGACAATAAAAAGCGCATTGCCGACTGCCCGCAATGTCTGGAATTGCCAAAATGAGGTTTCAGGGGCAATCAGCTTGACCGTTGCATCCTGAAGCGCAAGCGTGAAAACCCCGAAAAGCAACAAACCCATCGCCAAAAACGGCCGGTCACCTGTTGGTGACTGAAAAAAAGGCAAATGTTGCTGTTTCACGCCTTTGCCTAGCTTCGCATACGGCTTGCATTTGCGTCAAATAGCGGCTCATTTATCAAGCTTGCCTTCAGGCTTTGGCCTAAAAGTTCGACAGTCCAGCCATCATTGCGAAGGGCAAATTCCTTTGGCACCATCGCCAGCGCAACCGATGTTTTTGCTGCATGCGCAAATCCACCAGACGTAACCCAGCCAACCACAGCCCCGTCAATTGATACAGGCTCATCACCAATGACGTCAGCGTCAATCGCGGTAACGGCAAGGCTGATGAGGCGTTTGCTGCCGCCATTATCGCGCTCGGCTAATGCGGCTGTTTTGCCAATGAAATCAGCCGATTTATCATAGGCAATAAACCGGTCTAGCCCAACCTCAACAGGGCCATAAAGCGGACGATATTCACGCCCCCACGACCCGTAATTTTTTTCCAGTCGAAGCGCGTTTAGGGCGCGCGCGCCAAAGGGGCGGATATCAAAATCACTACCGGCCGCCATTAAATCATCATAAAGCCGGGCAAGGCTTGCCGGCTTCACCCAGATTTCATAGCCAAGATCGCCGGTATAGCTAACCCTACCGACAATTGCCGGTGTCATGCCGACATCCATTTCCCGAACCGCCATAAAGCGCATTGCGTCATGCGAAATATCGGTTCGGCTGCATTTTTGTAAAACCTCACGCGCCTTTGGCCCGGCAATTGTGAGGCCAACCAGATCAAGACCAAGGCTTTTGACCCGAACTGACCCATCATCGGGCAGATGCGATAGGAACCAGCGCATATGATAGCTTTCGGCAATGCCTGATCCAATAATCAAGAACCGCGTATCACCAAGTCGGGCAAGCGAGAAATCGCCAATAATTTTGCCATCATCCTTTAGCATTGGCGCCAAAGTCATGCGGCCAATTGGCGGCATCGTTGCGGCAAGAAGACGGTCAAGCCACGCCTCGGCACCGCTGCCGCTAACCTCATATTTGGCAAAGCCTGATATATCACCAAGGCCAACCGCGCTTCTGACTGCATTCGCCTCAGTGCCAACATGGTCAAAATCGACCGATCGGCGCCATGAGAAAACATCGGCGGTTCCGTCTGGCGCGAACCATTGCGGCACCTCAAGCCCGAAAGCGGCGCCAAATTGCGCCCCAGCCTGTTTCTGCCGATCATAGATGCTGGTGGTCAATAAGGGGCGGGCGGCCTGTAATTCTTCATTCGGGTACCGAATGGAGAACCGCCGCGAATAATTCTCTCTGACACGGGCATTGGTATAGGCCATGCTGGCATAATCACCAAAACGCGAGATATCCATCGCCCAGACGTCAAATCCGGGATCACCATTCACAATCCAGTTTGCCAATGCCAAGCCGACACCGCCACCTTGACTAAAGCCAGCCATCACCGCACACGCAGACCAGAAATTGGTCATGCCCTTTACCGGCCCAACAAGGGGGTTTCCATCTGGTGCAAAGGTGAAGGGCCCATTGATGATTTGTTTGATGCCAGCATTTTCAAACGCCGGAAAATGGCGGAACCCAACTTCAAGCGACGGCGCAATACGATCAATATCAGGCTCCAGCAGCTGATGGCCGAAATCCCACGGCGTTTCGGTTTCCGACCATGGTTTACAAGCGCGTTCATATGTACCCATCAACATACCGCCGCGCTCTTGGCGAAGATAGATTTCACCATCAAAATCAACAGCATGTAAAACTTCGGCACCAGTGTTTTGATTGATTTCGGCAACCTCGGGCATATCTTCGGTCAACAGATACATATGTTCCATTGCCAATACCGGCAGTTCAAGCCCGACCATGCGGCCAACCTCACGCGCCCAAAGGCCAGCGGCATTCACCACATGTTCGGCGATGATTACGCCCTTGTTTGTTGTGACAACCCATTGGCCATCGGCCCGCTGGCTGAGTGCCTCGACCTTGACATGGGTTTCAAAATGCGCGCCGTTTTTGCGCGCTGCCTTGGCATAGGCATGGGTAACGCCATAGGGGTCGCAATGGCCCTCAATCGGATCATACATGGCGCCAACAAACTGCGATGGATCAATCAGCGGCATTAGCTCATGCGCCCGTTCAGGGGTGATGATTTCCAGATCATCCATGCCAAGATATTTGCCCTTGGCATAGACTGATTTCAGCCAGTCAAACCGCTCATTGGTGGCGGCAAGCATGATTCCGCCAGTCATGTGAAGGCCAATATTCTGGCCGGATAATTCCTCGATTTCCTGATAGAGCTTGATGGTATATTGCTGTAATTTTGCAACATTTGGATCGCCATTAATCGTATGCATGCCGCCGGCGGCATGCCATGTCGAGCCTGACGTCAATTCTGATCGTTCAAGCATGATCGCGTCATGACACCCAAGTTTACTGAGATGGTATAAAATCGAGGCGCCAACAACACCGCCTCCAATGACTACGACTTGTGCTTGGTTTTTCATCTTGGCCTCGTCTGGCGCGCAACTGGAATAATCTTGATAATAGCTAACGCCGGTTCCCCCAAATGAAATGTTCAGAATACGGCCGAAAGATAGTTGATAGCGAACAGTCGGCACGAAAAGCATTTTTGGCCGGTTCTTTTCGATATGGTCAAATCAAAGCCGCAATGCGACTTGAAGTTTGCCAATCCGTGCCGTTAATCTGATCACCGACCACGATGAATATTTGCTTATGTTTAAGAGGAGTTGGCAATGGCATATGATGAGCAGGAAAAAGAATTGATGGCAGCTTTGCAAACATTGGTTACCGGATTTGGCAATTATGACCCGCCGCGGCTTCGCAAAGATGGTGATATTGTGATCCCGCTGGATGCTGTTCTCAAAAAGAACCGCGAGGCAAATCGCAGTTTTGCCGAGGCCTTTAGCCAGTTGATGCGCGATGATTTAGGGCCAAAACGCAGCTCAACATGGGTGAAGTAAACAGGCGGCAAAACCGCAATCAAGCCGTCGTAAAGGGCAAGCCATAGTGGCGTGACGCAAATTTGATTTCGGCGTAGTGAGGGTGATTTAATCCGGCTTGCCGCGCGTGTAAAGGGCGGCAAGCCTGTCTTGATATTGCGCTTTCACAATATGACGCCTTACTTTTAATGTGGCTGTTAATTGACTGTTTTCAGTTGTAAAACCCTCATCAGCGATAATAAATCGGCGCACCCTTTCAATTTGTGAAAGGCGGCTATTGGCGCGTTCGACTGTTTCGGCAATCAGCAATTTCAACGCCTCATCAGATGCGGCTGTGGCGCGCGCCTCAGCGCTAGGCACAATCACCGCTGCCAGCCATGGCCGCCGGTCGCCATCAACAAGTGCCTGTTCAATTTCGGGTTCGATCGTCAATAGGGCTTCAACACGGCTTGGAACGATGTTTTCGCCACCTGAGTTGACAATGATTTCCTTTTTACGGCCCGTGATGGTGATATAGCCATCATCGTCACAACTGCCAATATCGCCGGTATAAAGCCAGCCATCACGAATGGCGGCGGCGGTGCTGTGATCATCGCGCCAATAGCCCTTCATCAGCAAATCACCGCGAACCAGAATTTCTCCGTCATCGGCAAAGCGAACCTCAACGCCGGCAACAGGTGGGCCGACGGTTTCGATCTTGATCTTGCCAGGCCGATTTGCCGATATCACGGGCGATGCTTCGGTTTGGCCATAGCCTTGCAGCAGCTTGACCCCAAGCGCCATGAAAAAACTGCCAATTTCGGGGTTTAAAGCTGCCCCGCCAGAAATAAAATATTTCAGATTGCCGCCCAATCTTGCCTGTATTTTTTGGCGCACCAACCGTTCGAGAAGCAGATCTAGCAAAAATTCATGGGGAAGCAGCGCTTTGCCCTGAAGGCGTTTGCGGCCAAGGCGGATTGTTTCCATAAACAGGGTTTCGGAAAAGCCGCCCTTGGTGCGAATGCTGCGCATGATGCGTTCATGAAGCACGTCATAGAGCCGTGGTACCGCCGTCATCAGGCTTGGCGATACTTCTTGCAGATTGGCACCAATCTGTTCGGCAGATTCGCAATACCAAACCTCTGATTTGGTTTGGATGGGCAAATGCATGCCTGCGGTATGCTCATAAGAATGCGACAATGGCAAAAGTGACAAAAAGCGCTGGTTTTCGTCAACGCCGCCCTCGCTTAGAATTTCGATTGAGGCGTTAATACAGGCCTGAATCGATCGATGCGTCAGCATCACCCCTTTCGGGCGTCCACCAGTACCCGATGTATAGACAAAACAACAGGTATCATCACTATCCTGCGCTGCAATCCGGCTGTCGATATCAGCCAAAGGTTCGGTTTTGGCCAGTAAATCCTGCCATGCATGAACCGTTCGCCCGCCAAGATCGGGAAGTTTGATGTCAGGATCCATGGTGATCAGCATGCGCATATGCTGAACGCGTGATGCGGCAAGGGCGACACGGCTGGCAAGAATGCCCCCTGATGTAATGGCAATCAACGCGCCGGAATGTTCCATGATATAGACATGATCATCTTCGGTATTTGTTGTGTAGGCTGGCACAACAATGGCGCCAATAGACATAACAGCAAGATCGGCAATGGCCCATTCGGGACGGTTTTCTGCGCTAATCACAATACGGTCGCGTGGCTTTATGCCGGCGGCAACCAATGCGCCAGCCAGCCGTCTGACGGAATCGGCAACCTCGTTCCAGTCTTTGCCAGCCCATTTGCCTTTGCTCTTGTGGAACAAAAGCGGTTTGTCACCAAGCACGGCAGCATTTTCAAAAAAGGCGCCGGCAAGATTGGCTTTGGTGACATAACGGGACGTATCGGCCCTTTTTGTGGTCGCGCTCATGCTTTGCTGTCTTTAGGATGTTTGTTGTTTCATGATCAGCCTATCGGAAAATCGGCCAAATGCAATGCGATTGACATGAATTTAGCGTTTGGTCTTGAGGCGCTTTGCCTGCGCACAACCCCAAAGCGAATTTGTGATGGGATGAATCGGCTGGAAGGCACGCGGCGGCACCGCACGTTCACCAAGTTCAAATTTATCGCGCTCGGATAAATCTTTGCGGCTTAGCTGATGTGGCAGAATGGCGGCAGGGGCGCTGTAGCAGCAATATCCATTGGTTGCCGCAACACGGTCATCGCCTATTGGTTTCCAAAATTCGCAAAAACAGCAATTCAGCATGCTTGATCCCCGATCCTACCAAATAACCGTGCCAGAAAGCCGGAAAAAAGGCAAATCAGGCTGGTTCTCAGCCAAGTAAAACCGGGAAAAGACTGGCCAATAGCAGTGATGCCATCAAGATGTTGAACAGGCGCAACCGGGTTTCTGTTTGCAAGAATTGTCCAATCAGAATGCCAAACAGAGTCCAGGCACAGGCCGACCCAATTGTGACCAGCGCCAAGACAATAAAGATTGCCAGCACTTCGCTGGCAAGGTTGGCGGCACTGCTAGTGTAGGCGGTGACCGAAGAAATGATGACGGTAATGCCTTTTGGATTGACCAGTTGAAACATGGCGGCCTGCCAAAATCGCAATGGGCTGTCACGACGGCGCGTTTCGGTGCGGCCCGCACTGCCAATTTTCCAAGCGAGATAAAGCAGAAACAAAATGCTGATGATCTTTAAAATGTCATAAAGCGCGGGAAGCGCGGCAAATAAGCTAGCAAGGCCAAATCCGGCTGCCACTACAAGCATCGTAAAGCCAAAAAAAACGCCTAAAATATGCGGCAGGCTGGCACGAAATCCAAAATTTGCGCCTGACGCAGCCAACATCACATTATTTGGCCCGGGCGTAAAAGCGGCAACAAAGGCAAACAGGCTAAATGATAAAAGGGTTGGTAAATCCATAGGGCCAGATTAATCACGCTGAGGTTTATCATGGCGTTGGATATGACCAAGCCGTGACATCAGGCATCATTCTAGGCAAAGCGGTCGATGCTTGGCAAGCGATGCCTAATATCCGATCGGAACAAGAGGCGGCGGGTCAGAGGGCGTTAAAACACAGGCTTGCTGTGCCGCCCATGCGACGGTGCAAAGCCGTTTTGATTCGTCAAGCTGCAGCGTATCACTATGCAGCCGCAGGCGCGCCCGCCCATCAACCGTTACTGGCGTGATATAGAGCCATAGATTGATTTCATGCTGGCCAAGCCAATGTTGCAACTGGCGTGATGCGCGTTTGGCGGCGAATAGGGTACGAAATGTACCAAGATCGACCTTGTAACCTGTTTCGCTGGATCGTGGTTTGATCACATGCGGATTGATCGGCGGCATTGATGGTCGGGCCAAACTTACGATTATCTGGCTATCGCGCGGCGTTTCGCGATGGGTATTGCTGTTACCTTTATTGGTGTTTGGGGTCGCCGCGGCCTTCTTGCGGTTTGAAAGATCAGCGTGATAAAAGATTTTCGTACATTTTTCACCGATCAGTTTCACCATCTGTTGAAAGGTGTTCGGGTCAATCTGGCGGTCATCAACGGTCAGGCGGCCAAGAAGCCAGCTGCCATAGCGGGCGGTAATCATATCGATATCTTGCTGATCGATATCTTGCCGTCCATTCTGGGTGGCGATATCGCGCATCTGATTGGCGGCATAATGCTGGCGGCCATGCCATTGTTTCGCGGCTTTGGGGTAAAGGCTGGTTTGTAGCCCCATGATTTTGGCAAAAGCGGCGCAGATGGCAGCATTTTCAGCCACTTTGATATTATGATTTTGTGGCGGCGCATCATGCGTCGCAGCGGCCACGCCGAATGACCAAGTCATAATTGCGAGACAAACCATAAGTTTATGACAAAGAGATCGCATCCTACCTCCTTCAGCGCATTTGCTGATGATGAGAATAAGTTAGAAAAATCTAATATGTCGGCAGTATAGGGGGCGTTTAGAATTGAAGTCACGCCAAGCTTATTTGCGCTAGCCGTTTCGCGGTTAGTGAGTAAATCGAAGCGCTTCGCCAGCGGCACGGATCAAGGCTCGCGCTTTATTGCGGGTTTCTTCATATTCGGACTCAGGATCACTGTCATAGACAATGCCAGCACCGGCCTGAACATACATGGTCTGATCCTTAACCACAGCAGTACGAAGGGCGATGCAGGTATCAAGATCTCCTGCCACTGAAATATAGCCAATGGCACCCGAATAAGCCCCGCGACGGTCGGGTTCAAGCTCGTCAATCAGTTCCATTGCGCGAATTTTCGGGGCGCCAGATACCGTGCCAGCAGGAAAACCGGCAATAAGCGCATCAACCGCATCCAGATCATCACGGATTTCGCCTTCAACCTGCGAGGCAATATGCATCACATGGCTGTAATATTCGACATCGTAATTTGATTTCACCCTCACGGTTCCGGGCTTTGAAACACGGCCAACATCATTGCGGCCAAGATCAAGAAGCATCAAATGTTCGGCACGTTCTTTGATATCGGCCATCAGATCGGCGGCATTTGCTGCATCTTCGTCAGCTGTTTCGCCACGTTTTCTGGTGCCCGCAACCGGCCGAATGGTGACATCCTTGCCGCGCAACCGCACCAGAATTTCAGGGCTAGAGCCAACAATCGACATTTTGCCAAAATTGAAATGAAACAAAAAGGGCGATGGATTCAACCGCCGCAATGACCGGTAAAGATTGATCGAGGGCAGGTGAAAGGGAATGCTGAAACGTTGGGATAGCACAATCTGAAACACATCACCGGCGCGGATATAATCCTTGGCTTTGGCGACCATTCTCAAAAAAGCCGATTTTTCCATATTGGTGTCAGGCTCGGGAAGCGGGGTATTGGCATCGCCCATTTCGGTATGGGGCAGGGGCCTGTCCAAATCCTCGATCGCGGCGGCAAGCCGTGATTGTGCGTCATCCCATGCCGATCTGGCATCGGCCCAATCATTGGGACGGATTTGCGTCACCAAGGTGATATTGTCTTTTAACCGGTCAAAAATGGCAATCAGCGATGGCCGCAACAGCAATGAGTCATCCATTTCAACCGCCGTTTGATTGGCGTTTGGAATGGTTTCGATTAACCGAATCATATCATAGCCGAAATAGCCAAATAATCCGGCGGCCATTGGCGGCAGGTCGCCGGTATCAGGCATTTCAGATTGGCGCATCAAAGCGCGAAGCGATTCAAGCGGTGCCAGTGGTTCTGGCTGGAAACCAGCGTCATCAGCCGGTGTGATGTTGATTTCAGCGCGGCCATCACGGCAACGCCAGATCAGATCGGGGGCAAGGCCAATGACAGAAAACCGGCCACGAACTTCGCCGCCTTCGACTGATTCCAGCAAAAAGCAATTGGGCTTTTCGCCAGCCAGCTTTAAATAGGCCGAAACCGGCGTTTGGGTATCAGCAACAAGAACCCGCGAAACAAGCTGGCGGTTGCCAGCCTGAAATTGCGCCGCAAATTTGTCGAAATTTTCACTGCTAACAAGCATTATTGCTGGCTTCCAACCAACAATTGCTGAACCGGTGCAACATTCAGTTGTAGGTCATGTTTTTCCGACAAGGATAATAACACCATATTCAGCATGTCTTCTTGCAAGGCGTTATTCATGACTTCGATAACGATTTTGCTGGTCTCGTCAATCTCGGCATCTTTGGCAGCGACAATTTCAATTGTTTTGACAGCGATGGCTTCATTACCGGTCTCGACAATGCTGCTTGCGCCGGTTGCCTGCGAAAAGGCCCTATTGGCAATCAGACCCGCTGCCTGATGGTCAAGGCCAAGGCCGTTGCGGCGGAACGGCTCGCTAATTGTGCCTTTATCGTCATTGGCTTTTGCCGCAGCTTCGGCGCTGGCTTTGGCTTTTTTGATTGCCTGTACCACTTTCCAATCGGCAATGGCGCGGCTTTTCACGTCATTCAGGCTGCGTTCGGTTTGCGGGCTTTGTGAATTGACCCGAACCGCAAAGAACATGTCGTCGCCGCCTTCTTGGATGACGCTGGTCTCATTCACTGCGCTCGTCCAAATCAGCTCAAGAACGGCGCTATCCTGGATAAGGTCAGCGCCATCGCCATTTACTGGAATGCCATCAATATCGAGGCCGTTGCGGCTAACATTATTGATTTCGGCAAGCGTGCCGCCAACTTTGGCTGCAGCTTCAGCTAAAGTTGCCCCCGACCCAAGCGCATCTTCAAATTCATTGGCTTTGTCATACAGAATGCCAACCGATTTTTCCGCCCGAAGCGCATCGACAATCTTTTCCTTCACATCGTCAAGCTTGGCCGCGCCACCTTCGGTAATCGCGTCAATGACCAAAATATGCTGGCCAAAGGCTGTCTCAACAGGGCCAGCAGCCGTGCCAGCCACAGTTGCAAAAGCCACATCAGCAAGCGCCGGATCAAGTGCAGATTTTGTCACGACGCCGAGATCGGTGTCGATTTCTGTCCAATTCAGCATATCGGCAGCGACAGCGGCAAATGCTTCCCCTGCCTTGAGGCGGGAAAGGGCGGTGTCAGCGGTTGCTTTATCGTCAAAAACCATTTGCCGGATCTGGCGTGTTTCTGGGGTGCTGAACTCGTCGATGCGATTTTCAAATGCGGTTTGAATTTCGGTGTCAGTGATTTCGATGCTGCTGGCAATTAAATCAGCGGAAATGCTGGCGATCGTTGCACTGCGCAGCTCGGGTGCGTCATAGGCAGATTTGTTTTCGGCAAAATAGGCTGCAAGCGCGCCTTCGGTCGGTGCTTTGATTGTTTCGGGCATAACCGGAAAGCTGGTCAAACGCACACGGCGACGCTCTAGGTCATAAGCTGCCACGATGCGGGCGCTGGCTTCATCAAAGCGTGATCCGGCTGCCAAAGCGCCAACCAGCTGTTCACGCATCAAAACGCCATCAACACGCCGCAAATAATCACCTTCAGACATGCCAGCATTGGCAAGAGTCTGCATGAACCGGCCTTCAGAAAAATTACCAAGCTCATCCTTGAACGAACCTTCATTGACGATGGCGTCGCGTTGCATGTCGCGGGTAACGGTCAGGCCAAGCGAACGGTTTTCCGAACGGAACAAAACATCACGCGACATGGCGCCCATGATGTCGTTTAGCAAGCCACCTTGAAGCGCTTCGCCAACACTGCTGTTTGGCAGATAGTTGCGGCGCGTGCGCTCAAATTCCATTGCAACTTCACGCGGTGATACCGATTCCTCACCAGCCGAAACGGCTTTATCGCTACCCCCAATAAGGCCGGTTGTGCCATCACCAATACCCCATAATGCAAAGCCACCTGCCAAAAACAGGAGAAAAAACTTCATGATTGGAGATTTGGCACCGCTGCGCATCGCCTGTAGCATTTTTCCGTCGTCCATTTCTTTGTTGGTCAGGCGGTTTCGCCCGAAGATCAAAATCTGTCATATTGGTAATAAAGATTGCCGACAAGGGGGGCAACTTCAATATCGGAAAATAATGAGTTTCTGGGCGAAAAAGCAGGGTTTTTTGCCTAAATTGCCAAAAGGCGGTGATCAGAAGGCTGGCATGATGACGTTCTTGCGGGTAATGTTGCGCCATCTGAAATCGATTAAAGAGCGTCTTGAGGTTCTCTTTAGCATTACATCTGCCAATGATAGCGGGATTTAACCAATGATTATTGCTGGAAATTGGAAAATGAACCCACCGTTAGATGTGGCTGGCCAGCTTGCCAATGCATTGAGCGCGCGCAGCTTTGAGCCTGTTGCGCGCATCCTGTTTGCGCCGCATCCTTATTTGGTGCCAATGTCGGTTCGGCTTGGGGGAAGCGATGTCCGGCTTGGCGGTCAAGATTGCCATCAAAATCTGTCGGGGGCGCATACGGGGGATGTATCGGCGGCGATGCTCCGCGATTGTGGCGCGTCTGTGGTGCTTTTGGGCCATTCGGAACGCCGCGCTACTCATGGTGAGACAAGCGCTTTAGTCGCGGCAAAGGCGGCACAGGCATTGGCGCATGATCTTGATGTGATGATCTGTCTTGGTGAAACATTGGCCGAACGCCGTGCCGGACTGGCTGAACAGATTGTCATTGATCAATTGCATGCGTCATTGCCAGCAAATCTGCCACATGGTGAAAATGGCCTTCATGGCAGGGTGATGATTGCCTATGAGCCGGTCTGGGCGATTGGCACGGGCGAAGTGGCATCTGTTGACGATATTGCGGCGATGCATCAGGCCATTGCCAGTGAATTGCCGAAAAGCCAGAACGGCCATATGGCGCCGCTACCCATTCTTTATGGTGGGTCAGTGAACGCCGATAATGCGGACGCGATTTTTGCGGTTGATCATGTTGGCGGGGCGCTTGTTGGCGGGGCCAGCCTTGATGCAGCGGCGTTTGACTCGATTTGCGATTCGGCCGTTTTACAAATGTCGAAATCCTAAGTTTTCGAAAAAAATTGCCTGATCATCTGCCAAAGCTGCCTTTTGCGGCATTTTGGTTGAAAAACAGTCCAAGAAACCATATAAGCGGCGCAACAACCTTATTTGCAGGAAAATAAAAGATCATGGAAACGCTGGTTCTGACCATTCACATTCTGATCGCCCTTGGGCTGGTCATTACAGTTTTGCTGCAACGTAGTGAAGGCGGCGGTCTTGGTATCGGCGGCGGCGGCGGTGGCGGCGGCGGCTTTATGACAGCACGCGGAACAGCGAATCTGTTAACCCGTATGACAACGATTCTGGCGGTTGGCTTTTTCACCACAACGGTCACTCTTGCGATCATGGCTGGCGCTGGCAAGGCGCCGGTTTCGATTGTTGAAGATGTGATCAAAGAAGCCCCTGTCAAGTCATCTGGGCCGATCGTGCCAACAGGACAATAGTCGAAGGCCGGAATTTGGCTTTTTGTCAATCCTAAGAATTTTCACTATTTTGCATTTCGATGCATTTTGTGCCTTATCAAGTTCGCGGCAATAGGCTATTTAATTTGTCCATGCCTCGTTATATTTTCATCACTGGTGGCGTGGTTTCCTCGCTTGGTAAAGGTCTTGGTGCAGCAGCGCTCGCATCACTATTGCAAGCGCGCGGATACTCGGTTCGCCTTCGTAAACTCGATCCCTATTTGAATGTCGATCCCGGCACCATGTCACCAACGCAGCATGGTGAGGTGTTCGTCACCGATGATGGCGCGGAAACCGATCTTGATCTCGGCCATTATGAACGGTTCACTGGCGTTCATGCCAAACGCACCGATAACGTGACGACCGGACGCATCTATTCAGATGTTCTGGCCAAAGAACGGCGCGGCGACTATCTTGGCGCCACCATTCAGGTCATTCCGCATGTCACCGATGCGATCAAGGCGTTTGTTCTATCTAATCATGATGATGAAGATTTCATCCTTTGTGAAATTGGCGGCACGGTTGGCGATATTGAATCATTGCCATTTCTTGAGGCCATCCGGCAAATTGGCAATGAGCTTGGCCGCGAATCAACCTGTTATCTGCATGTCACATTGATTCCCTATATCGCCGCTGCGGGTGAATTAAAAACCAAACCAACCCAGCATTCGGTCAAAGAGCTACAATCAGTCGGCATCCAGCCCGATATCCTTTTATGCCGCACCGAACATCCATTGCCAGCCGAACAGCGTGCCAAAATCGGCCTTTTTTGTAATATCCGGCAATCGGCCGTGGTTTTGGCGCGTGACGTCAGCAATATCTATGAAGTACCGCTTGCCTATCACGATGAAGGGCTGGATAGCGAAGTTGTTCGCCATTTTGGGCTTGCCGATACGACGCCTGATCTGTCGCACTGGAAACGAATTTGCCATGTTGTTGCGAATCCCGAGGGCGAGGTGAATATCGCCATTGTCGGGAAATATACCAGCTTACAAGATTCCTATAAATCATTGGGTGAAGCGCTTGTTCATGGCGGTATTGCCAATGGGGTTAAGGTCAATATTGACTGGATTGATTCCGAATTGTTTGAACAAGAAGATGCTGCCATCCAAAGCTTGCAGCATGTTGGCGGAATTCTGGTTCCAGGTGGTTTTGGTGAGCGTGGATCAGAAGGCAAAATCCGCGCTGTCAGGTTTGCGCGCGAACAAAATATTCCCTATTTCGGCATTTGTTTTGGCATGCAAATGGCGGTTTTGGAAACGGCGCGTAATCTGGCCGCTATGCCCGATGCCGGATCAAGCGAATTTGGCGATACAAAATTGCCGCTTGTCGGGCTGATGACCGAATGGACTGTTGGGAATGAAACCTTGCAGCGCAGTGCCGGTGATGATCTTGGCGGCACCATGCGTCTTGGCGCCTATGAATGTCATCTGACTCCGGGATCAATGGCAAGCCGTCTTTATGGCGAGCAGGTGATTTCTGAACGTCACCGCCATCGTTATGAGGTGAATATTGCTTATCGTGACCAGCTTGAAGCGGCTGGCATGGTCATTTCGGGCCTGTCACCCGATGGCAGTTTGCCGGAAATTGTCGAGCGGGCCGATCATCCATTTTTTGTGGCGGTTCAATTCCACCCAGAATTGAAATCGAAGCCATTTGATCCGCACCCGCTCTTTACCGGATTTGTCGCGGCATCAATGGAAAAATCGCGCCTTGTTTAACCCGCGCCTCGGCGTGACTATGCCTGTGTCGGAATGGGGCTGAGTTGAATTAGGCCTGCGTTTACACATGATGCGAGGCTGGCTTTGACCGCCTTGCCGTGATTGGGGAGATGATGTCATGCAGATTGTAACCATTGGAAATGTGCAATGCGGCGGTGATTCGCCTTTGCTGCTAATCGCTGGCCCCTGTCAGATTGAAGGGCTGGATCATGCGCTGTCTTGCGCGGAATCCCTTGCCAAAATGGCCGCAGATGCCGGTATGGGCTTTGTTTATAAATCATCTTATGACAAGGCAAACCGTACATCGGCTGGCGCTGAACGCGGCGTTGGCATGGATGAAGGGCTGGATGTTCTGGCCAAGGTGAAAGCCCAGATTGGCGTTCCGGTGCTAAGCGATGTGCATCTTCCCGATCAATGTGCTGCGGCTGCCGAGGTACTTGATATCATTCAGATTCCTGCCTTTTTATGCCGCCAAACCGATTTATTGGTTGCGGCGGCAAAAACCGGTCGGGTGATCAATGTCAAAAAGGGCCAGTTTCTGGCCCCTTGGGATATGAAACATGTTGCTGAAAAGGTCACCAATGCTGGCAATCAAAACCTGTTATTGACCGAACGTGGCACGTCATTTGGCTATAACACGCTTGTATCTGATATGCGGTCGCTGCCAACGATGGCGGCCTTTGGGCATCCGGTGATTTTTGATGCAACACATTCGGTGCAGCAACCGGGTGGTCTTGGTGGCAGTTCTGGCGGCCAACGTGAATTTGTGCCGGTTTTGGCGCGTGCAGCGGTTGCCGTTGGCGTACAGGGATTGTTTATGGAGTCACATGAAAACCCTGAGCAGGCGCCGTCTGATGGGCCGAATATGGTGCCGTTATCCGAAATGCCAACGGTGCTTGCCAAATTGATGCAGATTGATCAGGCGCGCCGCAGCTAATAAGGCAAAATCGACGCCGCAAGATCAGTTGCGCTAACAGGCTATTTTCGCTACACAATGGTCATCTCAACATCTGAAAACCGAAAAGAGCCAAGCCCATGTCAACGATCGTAGATATTCAGGCGCGTGAAATTCTTGATTCCCGCGGAAACCCGACCGTCGAAGTTGACGTTATTCTTGAAGATGGCGCGGTTGGCCGTGCGGCGGTGCCGTCAGGCGCGTCTACAGGCGCATATGAGGCTGTAGAAATGCGCGATGGCGACGCCGACCGTTATGGCGGCAAAGGTGTGTTGAAAGCCGTTGATGCGGTGAATTTCGAAATTTTTGATGCCTTGACCGGCGCTGATGCCTTTGATCAGGCTGGCCTCGATCAGGATTTGATCGAGCTTGATGGCACGCCAAACAAGGCGCGGCTTGGTGCCAATGCGATTTTGGGTGTGTCGATGGCGGTCGCGCGCGCGGCGGCGGATTCGGCTGAAATGCCGCTATGGCGTTATCTTGGCGGGGTTCATGCACATCTTTTGCCCGTACCTATGATGAATATCATCAATGGCGGCGCGCATGCTGACAACGCGCTGGATGTTCAGGAATTTATGGTGATGCCTGTAGGTGCAAGCCATTTTGCCGACGGGTTACGCATGGGCGCAGAAATTTTTCACGCATTGAAAAAGCTGTTGTCGGATGCGTCACTATCAACCGCGGTTGGCGATGAAGGTGGCTTTGCCCCGGCTATCAATTCAACCGATGAGGCGCTTGGCTATATCGCCAAGGCGATTGAGGCTGCCGGTTACAAGCCTGGTGACGATGTGATGATTGCGTTGGATGCTGCGGCAAGCGAGTTCTGTACTGATTTTAAATATAATTTGGCTGGTGAGGGACGGATTCTTGGCAGTGAAGAAATGAATGCAATGTGGCAAGAATTAACTGGCCGCTATCCGATTGTTTCAATTGAAGATCCCTTGCATGAAGATGATTGGAACGGGTTCCAAAATCTAACCAGCGCCATTGGCGGCAATGTGCAGATTGTTGGCGATGATTTGTTTGTGACCAACCCTGAGCGTCTTAGCCGTGGTATCACCGAGGCTGCTGGCAATGCCATCTTGATCAAGGTGAACCAGATTGGTACGTTAACCGAAACCATGCAAGCCATTGATATGGCACAAAAAGCAGGCTTTGGTGTCATTATTTCACACCGTTCTGGTGAAACCGAAGATAGCTTTATCGCTGATCTGGCTGTCGCTACCAATGCCGGTCAGATTAAAACCGGATCATTGTCAAGATCTGACCGTTTGTCGAAATATAACCAGCTGCTTCGCATCGAAGAAGAATTGGACCGTACCGGTCTTTATGCGGGCCGTTCAATTTTGCGCGGCTAGGCTGCCCATTCTTAAAAAACCAAGGAAACACCGCGATTCGCTTTTTTCTTGACGCGGTGAATCAGCTCTGATTCACTGGTTTTGTGATCAACCATGAGGATGATCATCCACAGACGCTGATTTAAAGGGGCGGGGTTCATGTATGTAATGCGAAAAACATTGGCGTTTGCGGGTAGCTTCTTTCTGCTTGGGACGATGATTGTTTTTTTCGGGGTTCATACAGTGGCTGGTGAGCGCGGCATGTTGGCTCGCCCGCAGCTAGAGCGCAAAATCATGCTTGCCGAAGAGCAGCTTGCCTTGCTTGAAAAACATCAGAAATTTTTAGATCACCGCATCGGCTTGATGCATAAAGGCAGTATTGACGCCGATATCCTTGCTGAGACGGCGCGTGCCGAGCTGGGGCTTTATGCGCCAAATGATGTGATTGTTTCAATTGATCTGTCAGATTTGAAATTTTAATATCACAAGTGACACATGGCAAGTTAACTCAATTTCAGTTTATACTTAAAAAATTCAATAAAAACAGAATAATAAAATTGTTGCATAAATACGAAATTCGCTGAATTCTCGTTCTGTGATCATGTCACGCGGGCTGTCTGCCTTGCGTAGCTGGCGCATCAGTCGGGGATTTTGGTGAATATGGCAGCATTGTCTGTGTTTCCCAAAAAATTTCCGGTTCAAACAGGCCACGGACGGGCTGGCGATAAAAAGCTGTCTGCCGCGGTCAAATAAGGTGGAACAAATGACCGCGAAAGCAGAAACCAAGCGCAAACGTGGCCCGGGGCGGCCGCCAAAAACAGTCGTATCAGGCGTGAATGACATGCCGCCAACCGAAGATCTGGTTGCCATGTATAAAGACATGCTGCTGATCCGCCGGTTTGAAGAAAAGGCCGGCCAGCTTTATGGCATGGGTCAAATTGGTGGGTTTTGTCATCTCTATATCGGCCAAGAAGCCGTTGTTGTTGGGCTGCAGTCAGCCTCAAAGCCGGGTGACACTGTTGTTACATCATATCGCGACCATGGTCATATGCTGGCTTGCGGGATGGATGCTGATGGTGTGATGGCCGAATTGACCGGCCGTGAAGGCGGTTATTCGCGCGGCAAGGGCGGTTCGATGCATATGTTTAGCCGCGAAAAGAATTTCTTTGGCGGTCACGGTATTGTTGGAGCGCAGGTGCCAATCGGTGTTGGGCTTGCTTTTTCCCATAAATATAAAAACGAACCGAATGTCTGTATGACCTATCTTGGCGATGGCGCGGTCAATCAGGGCCAGGTTTATGAAAGCTTTAATATGGCGGCACTTTGGAGCCTTCCTGTCGTGTTTGTTATTGAAAATAACCAATATGGTATGGGAACCAAAGTCACGCGTGCCGCCGCTGGTCGGGCGCTTGCCGATCGTGGCATGGCCTATGGGATCCCTGGCAAACAGGTCGATGGTATGGATGTGCTGGCGGTTCGCACTGCCGCGCTTGAGGCGTTGGCGCATTGCCGTGACGGGAATGGGCCTTATATCCTTGAAATGAAAACCTATCGCTATCGCGGTCATTCAATGTCTGACCCGGCAAAATACCGTACCCGCGAAGAGGTCGATGCAATGCGCAAGCAGCATGATCCGATTGACCAGATACGTGATCTTTTGAAAAACCAGCATGTTGACGATGCACGGCTGAAGGAAATTGACTCCGACGTTAAGGCAACCGTAACCAAAGCCACTGAATTTGCCCAAACCAGCCCTGAGCCAGATCCATCTGAGCTTTTTACCGATATTCTGTTGCCGCTGACCGACAACAAACTTGTTGCAAAGGTGTAATCATGGCCATTGAAATCAAAATGCCAGCTTTGTCGCCAACGATGGAAGAAGGCACACTTGCAAAATGGCTTGTTGCCGATGGCGATGATGTGCGTTCGGGCGATGTGATTGCCGAAATTGAAACCGATAAGGCAACGATGGAAGTCGAAGCCATCGAAGATGGCAAAATCGGCCAGATTTTGGTGCCTGCTGGAACCCAGCATGTAAAGGTGAATGCAGTCATTGCAATGTTGCTGGAAGATGGCGAAAGCGCCAGTGCCATGCAATTACCAACGGCTACCGCGCCTGCTGCCCCGCCTGCTGCCCCGCCTGCTGCCGATAATGGTGCAGCATCCGCTGAAACAGCCCCATCGGCCAAGGCGCCGCAGATTGCGCCAGCGTCAGAATCAGTGGCAGAACCAGTGGCGCAAGCATTGGCAGAACCAGATTGGTCAGGTAGTTCAACGTCCCTAACCGTTCGCGAGTCACTTCGTGACGCGATGGCCGAAGAAATGCGCCGAGATGAAAATGTGTTCATCATGGGCGAAGAAGTTGCTGAATATCAGGGAGCCTATAAGGTAACACAAGGGCTTCTTGACGAATTTGGCTCGAAACGGGTGATTGACACGCCGATTACCGAACAGGGTTTTGCCGGTCTTGGTGTTGGCGCGGCCTTTGGCGAATTGCGGCCGATTGTCGAGTTTATGACGTTCAATTTCGCCATGCAGGCGATTGATCAAATCATCAATTCGGCAGCCAAAACCCTTTACATGTCTGGTGGTCAAATGGGCTGTCCGATTGTGTTTCGCGGGCCAAATGGTGCGGCAAGCCGTGTTGCGGCGCAACATTCGCAATGTTTTGCCAGCTGGTATGCGCATTGCCCAGGCCTAAAGGTTGTTGCCCCTTATTCGGCAGCTGATGCCAAAGGCCTGTTAAAAGCCGCTATTCGTGATCCAAATCCGGTTATTTTCCTCGAGCATGAAGTCTTGTATGGCCAAAGCTTTGACGTGCCGGATGATGATGATTGGATCGTGCCAATCGGCAAGGCGAATATTCTGCGACGCGGAAGCGATGTCACAATCGTTGCCTTTTCCATCATGGTTGGCCGCGCTCTTGAGGCGGCTGATCGGCTTGCCGAACAGGGCATCAGCGCCGAAGTGATTGATCTGAGATCAATTCGCCCACTTGATAGCGCGACCATCGTTGAATCGGTGAAAAAGACCTCGCGTCTCGTTACTTGTGAAGAAGGCTTTCCGTTTGCGGGCATTGGCGCTGAAATTGCCATGCAGGTTATGGAGCAGGCTTTTGACTGGCTTGATGCGCCGATTGCGCGTGTGACGGGCAAGGATGTTCCAATGCCTTATGCGGCAAATCTCGAAGCGTTGGCATTACCGCAAATTGACGACATTGTTGCCGCCGCGCGCACCACTTGTGATGGCTTTAAGGGGTAGGGCTGATGGCAATTGAAATTAAAATGCCGGCCTTGTCACCAACCATGACAACCGGAACTTTGGCAAAATGGCTTGTTAGCGAAGGCGATCGCGTCAATTCCGGCGATGTGATTGCCGAAATCGAAACCGACAAGGCAACAATGGAAGTTGAATCGGTTGATGATGGAATTATGGCAAAAATTTTCGTTGATGCTGGCGCTGAGAATGTTGCTGTTGGGGCGGTGATTGCTGTTCTGGCAGAAGATGGTGAAACCGCAAGTGATGTTGCCAAAAACAGCGTTCAAGACTCCTCGGTTGCACCGTCGGCTTCACCAGCCGTGACCGAAGCAAAAGCACCCGCCGAACCAGTGCCGATTCGTGATGCCCGGCCAGTGCCAGCACAAGTAACAGCGCCAGCCGTCGCAGCACCAGCAACCCAAACCGCCAATACCGACAAGCCGCGAATCTTTGCCAGCCCGTTGGCGCGCCGAATTGCGGCTGATCGGGGCATTGCACTTGACGGGATTGTGGGAAGTGGCCCCTATGGCCGGATTTTGCGCCGTGATGTTGAATCGGCGGATGTCTCGCCAATCGCGCAAACAACAGCGATACAGGCAGACGCGGTCCAGCGCGGCGACAGCTATCTTGTTGCCAATAGCCAGATGCGCAAAGTCATCGCTAACCGGCTTCAAGAGTCAAAACAGCAAGCACCACATTTCTATCTGACCGTTGATTGTATGATCGACAGATTGCTTGAGGCGCGTGAAGCGCTGAATGCAAGGGCAGGTGAAGGTATCAAAATTTCAGTCAATGACATGATCATCCGCGCGGCAGCAATGGCTTTGATCGCCGTTCCTGAAGCCAACGCCTCATGGGAAGGCGACAATACCCGTATATTCCGCCATGCCGATATTGCCATGGCAGTGGCAATTGATGGTGGATTAATCACGCCAATAGTGTGGGCCGCCGAACAAAAGGGGCTTGCCGCCCTATCACAGGTTACCGCTGATCTGGCCGCCCGCGCGCGTGACGGTAAATTAACCGCCGGCGAATATACCGGTGGCAGTTTTACAATTTCCAATCTTGGCATGTTTGGTATTCGCGAATTTGCCGCGGTCATTAATCCGCCCCATGGCGGCATTCTTGCGGTTGGTGCAGGTGAGCAACGGCCCGTTGTCATTGATGGCAATCTGGCCGTGGCAACGGTGATGAGCGTTACCCTGTCAGCCGATCATCGCGCTGTTGACGGCGCGGTTGGGGCCAAATGGCTGCAGGCTTTCAAGGGGTTTGTTGAAAGCCCAGTCACCATGCTTTTGTAATTCATCCTGCAATAGCCCCGATTACAAGCCGACCGGTTCGCCGATTAGGAGACAATAATGACCGATACCCAATTTGACATTGCCGTAATTGGTGGCGGGCCTGGCGGCTATGTTGCGGCCATTCGGGCGGCCCAGCTTGGGCTAAAGCCGGTGGTTATCGAGCGTGAGAATCTTGGCGGTATTTGCCTGAATTGGGGCTGTATTCCAACCAAAGCGTTGTTGCGCGCGGCTGAATTGCGTCATTCAATTGACGAAATGGCCGATTTCGGCATCACGGTTGGTGAGGTTAAAATTGATCTTACGGCTGTCGTGAAACGGTCACGCAAAGTTGCAGCTCGTCTGTCGACGGGTGTCAAGCATCTGTTAAAAAAGAACAAGGTTACCGTGATTGCGGCCGAAGCCAAGCTTGGCGCGACAAAGGGCGGTTTGCGCCAGATCAGCCTGTCAAATGGAGATATGGTATCAGCCAAACATGTGATCATCGCCACCGGCGCCCGCGCGAGGGCGTTGCCCAATATCGAGGCTGACGGCAAAACCATCTTGACCTACCGTGAAGCAATGGTTCCCGAAACCATGCCCGAATCGCTTATCATTGTTGGTTCAGGCGCGATTGGAAGCGAATTTGCCTCATTTTATCATGATATGGGGGTAAAGGTGACACTGATCGAGGCGCTTGACCGCATCTTGCCAGTTGAAGATGAAGACGTGTCTGCTTTCGTTCAAAAAGCATTCGAAAAGCGCGGTATCACAATTATGACCGGGGTCAAATTGCAAGCTGTGACAAGCGATGGCAACGGCGTTCAGGCCAGTATCGAAGGCCATGACAAGCCATTGCAGGCAAGTCGGATGATTCTTGCCGTTGGCATCACCGGCAATACTGAAAATCTTGGCCTTGAAGCGACCAAAATCAAAGTTGATCGCGGTCATATAGTGACCGATCAATGGGGGGCAACTGGCGAAGCTGGTATCTATGCCATTGGCGACGTAACCGGCCCACCTTGGTTGGCGCATAAAGCCAGCCATGAAGGCATCATCTGTGTCGAAAAAATCATGGGTCAAAAAGATGTTCATGCCATTGGCGACGGTGCTGTGCCGGGCTGTACATATTGCCGCCCACAAGTCGCATCTATTGGCATGACCGAAGCGGCAGCAAAACAGGCTGGTTATGATCTGAAAATTGGCCAATTTCCATTTGCAGGCAATGGCAAGGCGATTGCCCTTGGCGATGATGGCGGCTTTGTAAAAACGATTTTCGATGCCAAAACTGGCGAATTGCTGGGCGCGCATATGGTTGGGCCTGAAGTCACCGAATTAATTCAAGGCTATGCCATTGCGCGGACTTTAGAAGCAACCGAAGCTGAATTAATGGCAACGATTTTCCCGCACCCAACCCTGTCTGAGGCGATGCATGAATCGGTTCTTGATGCTTATGATCGCGCCATTCATTTCTAAGATAACAACGCTGTTTGCGTTCGCTTTCATGCGTTTGTATTTTTTGCCTTTTGGCAAAAGCCTTTTTGCCAGCCGTTAATCGGTTGTTCTTTATCTGGTTAGTCTGCTAAGAAAAACCATGCCACAGATGAACACAAGCAAAGGGGCGGCACGTCACCCCGAAAAACGCAAAAACCCGGATCGGCCACAGCCGCGCCGTCCTGAATGGTTGCGCGTAAAAGCTCCCGTTTCCGCTGCCTATGCCGAAACAAGATCCTTGATGCGTGATCTCAATCTTGTGACCGTTTGTGAAGAAGCGGCTTGCCCGAATATCGGGGAATGCTGGGCGCAAAAACACGCCACCATGATGATTTTAGGATCGGTTTGCACGCGCGCTTGCGCCTTTTGCAATGTTGCAACGGGGCGACCTGATCTTTTGGATCCGCATGAGCCGGAAAATGTTGGCAAAGCTGTGGCAAAGCTTGGCCTTCGTCATGTGGTGATTACCTCGGTTGACCGTGATGATCTGGATGATGGTGGCGCGCAGCATTTTGCCGATACGATTCTGGCCATTCGCCATTTGTCACCCGGTACGACGATTGAGGTTTTGACGCCAGATTTCCTGCGCAAAGATGGCGCTGTTGAAATTGTTGTCGCGGCGCGGCCTGATGTGTTTAACCATAATATGGAAACCGTACCGCGCCTTTATCCGACAATCCGACCTGGTGCGCGATATTTCCACTCGCTATCCATCTTGCAAAAGGTCAAAGAGCTTGATCCAACGATCTTCACCAAATCGGGCATTATGGTTGGCCTTGGTGAAACCGATGGTGAAGTTGAGCAATTGATGGATGATCTGCGAAGCGCCGATGTTGATTTCATGACAATTGGCCAATATCTGCAACCAACACCAAAACATGCGGTTGTCGATCGGTTTGTCGAGCCAACTATATTCGCGCAATTTGCGAAAATAGGGGCTGGCAAGGGATTTTTGCTGATGTCGTCAACGCCTTTGACCCGATCCAGCTATCATGCTGATGCTGATTTTGCCGCATTGCAGGCAGCCCGAAACGCCGCGCATCTTGACGCATAGTTATCGGAGCGCGCAGGAATGACAATCCATAAGGAAAAACGGGTGATCCATCACCGGCCACAAGACCTTTATGCGCTTGTTGCCGATGTGCGGTCATATCCTGAATTTTTGCCTTGGTGTTTGGCGTCACGCATCCGGCAGGAATCAACCGACGCTTTGACCGCTGACTTGATCATTGGCTTTAATATGTTTCGCGAACGGTTCACATCCTATGTCGAACTTGATCCTGCGAATTTGGAAATTACCGTGAAATATGCCGAAGGGCCATTCAAACATTTGACCAATCATTGGCGGTTTCTTGATCACCCTGATGGATGTGAAATTGATTTCTATGTCGATTTTGAATTTAATTCACGGCTGTTGCAATCGGTCATTGAAACGCTGTTTACCGAAGCGGTCAAACGTATGGTGCGGGCATTTGAAACCCGCGCCGATTCACTATACGGAAAAACACTGATTAGAAAATAATAAATTATTTCAACTCATTATAAATCATTGTTAGTGATTTATGTAAGGATTTTTTGCGAACAGAATCGCGGTCGCCAGTAAAGATATGATGATCATGAATCGCTGGTTTGCCGCGCCACTGACAGGCAAAATGCACAAGCCCAACAGGTTTGCCTTCGCTGCCGCCGCCTGGCCCGGCAATGCCGGTAACCGATGCTGCTAATGTCGCAAGTGGCGTTTTCAACAGCGCGCCGGTGGTCATGGCAATGGCGGTTTCGGCTGCGACCGCACCATGGCTGGCCAAAATTTCATCACTGACACCAAGAAGGTCTTGTTTTGCCTGATTGCTATAGGTCACAAGACCGCGATCAAGAACCGCAGATGAACCGGCAATATCGGTCAAAGCAGCGGCAATCATGCCGCCGGTGCAAGATTCGGCAAGAACAAGCATCACGCGCTTGTCAGTGGCAAGCTTTATAATGGCCTTAGCCAAATCATTTGCTGTCATATTTGCATCATCTGTCATAGCGCCTCGCCAATGAAGTTAGATCTAAAAGCTGGCAAGCAATTGTGCCGCGCCCCAAAGGCAGAGGGCGGCCAATAGACCTGCGACAATATCATCGGCCATAACGCCAACACCGCCCGAGAGCGATTCAGCCATGCCGACAGGGCCAATCTTGGTAATGTCAAAAAACCGGAACAAAATAAATGCGGCGGCAAACCACCAAAGATCAAGCGGCAGAATGATCACGGCGATCCATTGTCCTGCCACTTCGTCTATGATGACTTCCGGCGCGTCCTTGCGGCCAGTGGTCTGTCCATAAGCATCAGCCGCGAAAATGCCAATAACGGTAACAAGCAATGTTGCCGCCGCCAATATTCCGGCGCCATAGCTGGCAATCATATAGCCGCTGACAACGCCGACAAACGATCCAATTGTGCCCGGGGCAGGGCGTAAATGCCCAATCGGGCCAAGCGTGGCAAGATAGGCAAGTGATGATCGAAGTGAACCGCTGATAACCATCACTTTGTCGTACCAGTGGAGGAAGGATGATCTGATGGTGCGGGCAAGGTGATGCTGGCACTTGCTTGCGCTGCGATTCCTTCACCGCGACCGGTAAAGCCCAACCCTTCGGATGTTGTGGCTTTGACGCTGACACGGTCAATGGAAATGCCGCATATTTCGGCAATTCGACGGCGAATGGAGTCGCGATGCGGGCCAATTTTTGGCGTCTCGCAAATCAAGGTTAGATCAAGATTCATAATGCGGCCACCGCGTGCCAGAACACGCTTGGCAGCAAAATCCAGAAATATCGTGCTATCTGCATTTTCCCATTGCGGATCAGATGGCGGGAAATGGGCGCCGATATCGCCATCGGCAAGCGCGCCAAAAATCGCGTCGCATAAAGCATGCAATCCAACATCACCATCAGAGTGAGCCAGCATGCGGCGGTCACTATCCAGCTTGATACCGCCAAGCCAGATCGGGCCAGCTTCATCGCTGAATTTATGAACATCAAAGCCGGTGCCAAAGCGTGTTTCTGTCATGCTGTTATCATCCGTTTTTTGCCGATGGCCCTGCGCTGCGCTATTGGCCGCAAAGAGATGCGACAACATAGCAAAATCATCACCATCGGTCAGCTTCATAAGCTGTTTAGCGCCATCAATTGCTGTTACTTTGAAACCGGCAGCTTCGGCAAGGCTGCAATCATCGGTAAAACCGCCTTTGCCCGCAAAATCATCATGCAGTTTGGTGATGATATCGCGGCGGAATAATTGCGGTGTCTGCGCGGCGGCAAGCTGGCTTCGGTCAATGCCGCCCGTAATAAGGGCGCTGCTGCTTGTCCGGTCATTTTTGGCGGCGTGCTTGTCGATGGTTTTGATGCTGTCGGCAAGTGGCAAAACCGGAACGGCACCAATGATTTGAATGTCATCATTGCTGGCATCGCCATTGGCATGATCAACAGCGGTGATTAAGCCATCTAATAGATTGGCCGGTATGAAAGGGCGGGCTGCATCATGAATGGCAACATAGTCGATATTCTGGCAATCTGGCAGGCTGGCAAGGGCGGTTAACCCAGCGTGAACCGATTCCTGCCGCGTAGCACCGCCAGCGATAAGATAAATCGGCTTGTGCGTTTCTGGCAAAATATCGGCCATATGGGTGATATAGGGTTCGGCTACGACCAGAATGATGGCGGCAATCGCTGGATGGTGATGAAAATAGTCAAAAGCGTGGGCGATAACGGGTTTACCGCCTAAGGGCCAGAATTGCTTTGGTAGATCATGCCCAAAATTGTTATGCCCAAAATCGCTGTGATGGGCAGCGTTGAAATTATGCGTGCTGGCCGCGCGAACGCCTGATCCGGCGGCGACAATAATCGCCGCGCATGACGTGGTGCCGGATTGATCGGAGCGTGAAACAGTTTTATTTTGCATGACAGTCCTTCTTATCCCCAATGTATGCCGCTTTGTCCAATGGATATTCAGTCCGGCAAGCGCGTGGCTTCGGCGTTGCGGCCCAATTCAATCATATCGCCGATGCTTTGGCGGCGATTGACGTTAAGTGATGGATTTTTGTGCATTAATTGCCTATTATATGGGCGTTTTAACGATATTCACCATCGGTGTTTGTCTTTTCGGGTCTGTTTCGGGGTCTTTTATGTCTCTTGCCATTGATGGAAACATCTTGCCCCATGCGGCCATTCTGGCGCCCATGTCCGGGGTAACTGACTGGCCGTTTCGCCGCGCTGTGAGGCGCTGTGGCGGCGGTTTGGTGGTAACCGAAATGATTGCCAGCGCAGCCGTTTTGCGCGACGTGAAAAGCGAAATGCGGAAATTGCGAACCGAAGCGATTGCCGAAGCACCGCTATCAATCCAGCTTGCTGGCTGGGAACCGCCGGTTATGGCCGAAGCGGCGAAAATCTGTGCCGATCTTGGGGCAAGCTTTATCGATATCAATATGGGGTGCCCTGCCAAAAAGGTTACTGGCAAATTATCGGGCTCGGCCTTGATGCGTGATCCGAACCTTGCTGGTGCCATTATGACGGCTGTGGTTGATGCTGTTGATGTGCCGGTTACGTTGAAAATGCGGCTTGGTTGGGATAATGACAGTCTGAATGCGCCGCAGCTTGCCAAGATGGCTGAAAATGCCGGAATCAAAATGCTGGCCATTCACGGCAGAACACGCTGTCAGATGTATAATGGTGCGGCAGATTGGGAAAAAATTAGTGACGTGGTGACGGCGGTTGATATTCCGGTTGTTGCGAATGGTGATATTACCTGTCTCGACACCGTGCAAAAGGCCATCGAGCAAAGCGGTGCTGCTGGTGTGATGATCGGGCGTGGGGCGCAGGGGCGTCCCTGGCTTTTGGCGCAAGCTGGCGATCTCTTGGCGGGGCAGGCGGTTCGTCCAACGCCATCAATCGGTGTGCGTCACCATTTGATGCGGGCGCATCTTGACGATATGCTTAGCCATTATGGAACCGCCGCGATGCGGTTGGCACGCAAACATATTGCCTGGTATGCGCATGGCCTTCCCGGTGCCGCCGAATTACGCGATATTGCCAATAACAATACCGATGCCGCTATGGTGTTTGCTGCGGTTGATCAATTTTTTAGAGCGCTTGATCCAAGCGATGTGGCGGCGTGATGCGTTCGCCATCAAAATCAATGTCATCAGGCATGTCTGATACGATGGATCGAGCCGGATATCCGCGCCATGACCATGATGTCGATCAGCATTCGGGCGTTAGTATGGCGCAAATTATGGCTAGCTTGCCCAATCCGATTTTTGTTTTGGATGCGGATAATTGTTTTGTTTATCTCAATCAAGCTGCCGAAATGTTCTTTCAATCAAGCCAGATGATCTTGTCCGGTATGCCGCTTGAGGGGTTTATTCCAGCTGATAGTAGCCTGTTTTCGATGTTGCAACGCGCCCGAGACCAGCATGTTTCGGTTGGTGATCAGGGGCTTGAACTGGCAGGGCCAAAGCTGGGGCTAAAGCTTGTAAATGTGCAAATCACCCCCTTTGGCGACACGCCGCGTCTATTGGTGTCGGTTCAAGAACGCGCGCTTGCTGAACGGCTTCGCGGCCAGTCATTATTTCGCGGTGCGGCAAGGTCTATTTCGGCAATGGCGGCCTTGCTGGCGCATGAGGTCAAAAACCCGCTTGCCGGAATCAAAGGCGCTGCCCAGCTATTGGAATCAGGCCTTGGCGATGAAGACCGCATCCTAACCCGCATGATTGTCGAGGAAAGTGACCGTGTTGCGGCACTTCTTGACCGAATGGAAGGCTTTGCCGGTGGTGCGCGTCTTGTGCTTAGCCCGGTGAATATTCACGAGGTTTTAGATCATTGTCTTGGGCTGGCGGCGGCATCTTATGGGGCGCATCTGGTGATCCGCCGGCAATATGATCCATCCTTGCCATTGGTGAATGGGCATCGCGACCTGTTAATTCAATCCTTTATTAATATAATCAAGAACGCTTCGGAAGCTACTGATAAAAATGCAGAACTTGTTATAAAGACATCCTATTCACGCGGTCGCCGTTTGTCATTAGCGGCAAGTGATGGCGGATCGCATGTGCCGGTTCAGGTTGATATTATCGATAATGGACGCGGCATTCCCGAAGATATTCGCAATCATATTTTTGACCCGTTTGTATCTGGACGCAATGGCGGCAGCGGGCTCGGCTTAACAATGGTTGCCAGTGTTGTTGCTGATCATGGCGGTATGATTGAGGTCGATTCAACGTCAGGTCGAACCGCCTTTCGGATGAATTTTCCGGTGGCCGAATTAGATAAACCGGCGCCAATACCATCAAAACCGGCAAAAGGATCAGCTGAATGAACGTAAAGCCACCGCTTATTCTTGTTGCCGAAGATGATAAATCGGTCAGGCTTGTTGTGCAGCAGGCACTTGCCCGTCAGGGTTATGCTGTGCAATCAAGCGGCACTGCGGCGGGGTTGTGGAAATTGATTGAATCCGGCAAAGGCGATGTTTTGATTACCGATGTCGCTTTGCCTGATGGCGATGCGCTTGATCTGTTGCCACGCATCCAAGAGCGTCGCCCCGATTTGCCGGTCATTGTGATGAGCGCCCGTTCAACATTACTTACCGCCGTAAAGGCCCAGCAGATTGGGGTTTTTGAATATCTGCCAAAACCATTCGAGTTGCGAAGTTTGATCGAGGTGACGCAACGCGCTGTTGAAACCATCGGCGCGCCAAGCCGGTCAAATGCCAAAACAGCATCAATCGAAGAGGGCGGCCCGTTAATTGGCCGGTCGCGCCCGATGCAGGATATTTTCAAAGCGATGGCGCGGGTTGTTAGCACCGATCTAACCGTTCTTGTGACTGGTGAGAGCGGTACGGGCAAGGAATTGGTCGCCCGTGCGCTTCATGATCTTGGAAGCCGCCGCGCGGGCCCGTTTGTTGCAATCAACCTTGCTGCGATTCCGCGTGATCTTGTCGAAGCCGAATTATTCGGGCGGGGCAAGGATGATGGCTCGAATCCGGCAAAGCATCATCAGGGCCGGTTTGAACAGGCCGAGGGCGGAACGCTGTTTCTTGATGAGGTTGGCGATATGCCACCCGAGGCGCAAACAAGGCTTTTGCGGGTTTTGCAAGATGGTGAGTATCTGCCCGTTGGCGCGCAGCGGCCAGTCAAAACAAATATCAGGGTCATTGCAGCAACAAACCAGAATTTGCATCACCTTATGCATCAAGGCCTGTTTCGTGAAGATTTGTTTTACCGGTTGAATGTGGTGCCACTGCGATTGCCGCCATTGCGTGAACGCGTGGAAGATATTGGCCCGCTTGTCACGCATTTCCAGCTTCATGCCGTCAAAGCGGGGCTGCCATCAAAAACCTTTACCCCTGAGGCATTGCGTGCGCTGAAATCTTGGCATTGGCCGGGCAATGTGCGCGAATTGGAAAATCTGGTCAGGCGCATGCTGGTGCTTCATGCCGATAACAGCATTGATGCGGCGGCGGTTGAACGTGAATTTCCAGCCAGCCAGACCGAAGTAAATGAAGATGCAGAAAGCCTGTCAGAATCGGTTGATGCGCATATTCGGCGTTATTTCGACGCATTGAAAGGTGGCATGCCAGCCCCCGGCCTCTATGGCCGTATTTTGCGCGAAGTCGAACATCCGCTTATTCTTGCCACGTTAGAGGTAACCCGTGGTAATCAGGTTCGAGCCGCCGATATTTTGGGGTTAAACCGGAACACCTTGCGCAAAAAGATCAAGGATCTGAACATAAAGGCAGGCCGCTAAAATGTTGAAATCTAATGATCAAAATATATCAACGATTGCTAAAAAGGGCTGGTTTAGCGAAGACCGGCTAGCCTATATTTCGATCCTGTTTACCCTTGGTATGGGGGCGGCCACGGCCTATGCCTTGACCCGCGTTGACTATCTGTCAAACGATACCGATTTCGTGATGTGGTTGATCATTATTGATGCGCTGGCATTGGTCGTGCTCGGTACGCTTGTGGGGCGGCAGATCTGGCGCTTATGGTCGGAACGGCGCCAACGGCTTGCCGGTCACCAGCTGCATTGGCGGATGGCGGTTCTGTTTGGCGGGGTGACAACTTTTCCAGCGGTGATTGTGACGCTCTTTGCGCTTTTTGTTGTCGATTATTCGCTGCGGGGTTGGTTTGCCGAGCGCATTTCAACCGCGGTGAATGAATCGGTTCGTGTTGCCGAATCTTATTTTGATGAACATGCGCGTTCGATTTCTGGCGAAGTGCTGACGATGGCCAATGATATCAACCGCGAGGCCTATCGTCTGGTTGGTAAGGGCAATTTGATGGGGCGCTATCTCAGCGACCAGGCCGCGCTTCGTAATTTGTCGGATGCAATTATTTTTGATGGCACGGGGCAGGTTTTGGCAAAATCGCAATTTGCCTTTGCGATTACATTTACCAATCTTGAATCCAGCTGGGTCGAAAAAGCGCGAAAAGGCGAAGTGGTTATTCTTCGCGCCGATGAAACCAATAAATTGCGTGCTGTGGTGAAGTTGAACAGCTATGTCGATGCTTATCTTCTTGTTGGCCGTTTTATTGATTCAAAGGTTTTGCTGGCGATGGATCAAACGCGCCTTGCGGCATCAGATTACCAGCAGCTTGGGTTTCAACAGCTTGATCTTCAAATCAGCTTTGCGGTGTTGTTTGGTATTATTCTTCTGCTGATTCTGATTGCGTCCTTATGGATTGGATTGAATCTGGCAACGGCGATTGTTGGGCCGCTTGGCTCGGTTATCCATGTTGCCGAACAGGTGCGTGCCGGTAATTTGTCGCAGCGTGTCCCCGAAGATTTGCAGCTTGAGGAAATTTCGCGCCTTGGATCGGCCTTTAACCGAATGCTTGATGAGTTGGCGCGAAGTCGCGAACAGCTTGTTCAAGCCAATACCCAGATTGATCAGCGCCGTGAATTTACCGAGGCGGTTCTTGGCGGGGTGTCATCGGGTGTTGTTGGTCTTGATCGTGATGGCAAGGTTACATTGCCAAATGCGACCGCGCGGGAATTGCTTGGCAAAAATGACACTGACCTGATTGGCCAAAGACTGATTGATGTTATTCCTGAGTTCAAAGGCTTGTTGTCGATTATCAATCAGAAAAAGCGGCGCTTTGGCGAAGAACAGATTATTCTTCAGCGACAAAACAGCCATTTGATTCTGCGGGCGCGTATTGTCAGCGAGGTGATTGAAGGGCGGGTCATCGGCTATGTTGTAACCTTTGACGATGTTACCAGCCTGCTGAGTGCGCAGCGTAAGGCGGCTTGGTCTGATATTGCGCGGCGCATTGCCCATGAAATCAAGAATCCCCTGACGCCAATCCAGCTTGCATCTGACCGCTTGTTAAAAAAATACCGTCCAGATGAGCAAAAGGCGGCTGATCAATTCGAGGAATATGTTCGCATCATCATGCGGCAGGTGGATGATATTGGCCGTATGGTTGATGAATTTTCAGCCTTTGCCCGCATGCCACAACCCGAGATGGAGCGCCATTCTTTGCTGGATATCGTCAATGGGCAGATTTCTTTGTTTGCCAGCAAGGATTTGTCACTTGATGTTGAAATTGATGATGCCAAGCATGATTATGCAACGATTTGTGATGCTGGGCTGGTTCGTCAGGCGCTAACCAATTTGCTACAAAATGCCAAAGATAGTTTGCAGGAGCATCATGTCACCGCGCCAGCCATTCGCATTTCAATGGCCAGCGAAGATGATGTGATCGCCATCACCCTAGCCGATAATGGCCCCGGATTCCCAGAAATGGATCTTGGCAAATTGCTTGAACCCTATGTGACAACGCGGCAAAAAGGCACCGGACTCGGGCTTGCGATTGTCAGTAAAATTATGGAAGATCACGGCGGTAAAATGCATCTTGGCAAGGCTGATAGCGGCGGCGCATTGGTTTGTTTAAAATTTCCAATCCATACAACAACGCGTGATGGAAAGGTCAGATAATGGCTGATGATATTCTGATTGTTGATGATGAAAAAGACATTCGATCGCTTTTAAGCATGACGCTTGAAGATGAAGGATATGCCACTTTACAGGCGGCAAACGCTGATGAAGCGCGAACAGCATTGCTGGCGCAGCCGCCAAAATTGGCCATTCTTGATATATGGATGCGCAATTCCGATATGGACGGCATCGAATTGCTTGAATGGGTGAAATCAGTCTATCCGTCATTGCCGGTGCTGATGATTTCAGGGCATGGAACGATTGAAACCGCAGTTCAGGCCATTCGGCTTGGGGCTTATGATTTTATCGAGAAACCATTTAAAGAAGCCCGCCTGTTGATGATGGTTGAGCGGGCGCTTGATAATGCTCGTTTGGCGCGGGAAAATATCGAATTACGGGCGCGGGTTGATGATGGTGAAACGTCTGAATTAATTGGTAATTCGGCGGTGATGCGCACAATCCGCCAATCGATCGAAAAAATCGCCCCGACCGCGAGCCGTGTTTTGATCAATGGTCCGAGTGGAAGCGGCAAAGAATTGGCTGCCCGCAGCATTCACAGCCAGTCAGACCGCCGTCAAGAAAGGTTTGTTGTTGCCAATTGTGCCCGATTATCAACCGAACGTGTTGATGCCGAATTATTCGGTGCAGAAAGCCTGCAAAGCCATCGCCGTGTTGTTGGTTTGTTCGAGCAGGCGCATCGCGGGACATTGTATTTTGACGAAATTTGCGATTTGCCGCTGGAAACGCAAGGTAAGATTGTGCGCGCCGTCAATGAACAGCGGTTTCGGCGTGTTGGTGGTAATAGCGAAGTTGTGGTTGATGTACGGGTTATTTCGGCATCAAGCCGTGATCTGTCCTCTGAGATTAGCGCTGGTCGTCTTCGCGAAGATTTATATTACCGGCTTGGCGTGGTGCCATTATCAATGCCGTCACTTGCGCATCGGCGCGAGGATATTCCGGTTCTGGCGAAATATTTCACCAATCGCATTGCCAAATATGTTGGGGTCAAGCCCATTCGTCTCAGTGACGAGATTTTTGCTGCGATGCAGGGCTATGACTGGCCGGGCAATGTGCGGCAAATGCATAATGTGATTGAAACCTTGCTGATTATGGCACCTGAAGACCGCAATCAACCTGTCGGGCTTGATTTGCTCCCTGCTGAAATTCAGAATATATCGCGTCAAGGTGCCAATTCTGATATGGAACAATTAATGGCTTTGCCATTACGCGGCGCGCGTGAGGAATTTGAACGCGAATATTTGGAAACACAATTGCATAGATTTAATGGAAATATCTCGCGGATGGCAGCGTTTATCGGAATGGAACGGTCTGCCTTGCATCGCAAAATGAAATCGCTTGATATCGGAACAGATCTTCAAGAAGAGGGTAAAAAGACATGAAAATTGTCATCTGCGGCGCCGGACTTGTCGGCAGCGCCATCGCAAGCCATCTCTGCGAGGAACAAAATGATGTTACGGTTATTGATGCTTCGGCCGAAAATATCCAGCGCATTACCGATCAATATGATGTGCATGGTGTTGTCGGGGTGGCATCGCATCCTAATCGGCTTGCCGAAGCTGGCGTTCGTGATGCCGAATTATTGATTGCGGTAACCGAATCTGACGAGGTGAATATGGTTGCCTGCCAGATTAGCCATACGATTTTCAATACGCCGGTAAAAATCGCCCGTATTCGCAGCACCGCTTATCTTGATCCTGCCTTTGCCAGCCTTTACAGCCCGGAAAATCTACCCATCGATCATATCATTTCGCCTGAGGCTGAAGTGTCGGCGGCGATTAGCAACCAACTTCGCGTGCCAGGGGCATTTGATGTGCAAAATCTTTGTGACGGCAAAATGAATCTTGTTGGCGTCCAATGTACTGAAAACAGCCCCATTTTGGGGACGTCACTTCGCCACCTGACAAGTTTATTTCCTGATCTCAGCCTAACCGTTTTGGCGATCATCCGCGAAGGCAAGGTGATTTTGCCGCGGTCAGGCGTTGAATCAATGGAAACTGGCGACCGCGTTTACTTTGTTTGTGACAGTACGCATCTTGATCGCGCCATGGCCAGTTTTGGTCATGAAGAAGGCGAGGCGCGGTCGGTGGTCATTGCTGGCGGTGGTAGTATCGGATTGATGCTGTCACGGGAAATCGAGGCCAATTTCCATAATACGAACAACCAGATCATCGAACTTCATGCTGGCCGGGCAAAATCGCTTGCCGAGGAATTGCAAGGAACCGGCATTATCAATGGTGATGCGTTGGACAGTGCCATTCTTCGTGAGGCCGGTGTGCACAAGACCGAAACCTTTGTTGCGGTAACCGAAGATGACGAGGTGAATATCCTGTCCGCCTTGCTTGCCAAGCGAACAGGCGCAAAACATGCGGTGGCCTTGGTCAATATTCCAGGCTTTATTCCGCTTGTCAGCACCTTGGGCGTTGATGCGGTGATTAACCCGTCTCAAATCACCGTATCATCGATTCTGGAACATGTGCGCCGTGGCCGCATTCGTGATGTTCATCCAATTGTCGAGGATCTTGGCGAGGTTCTTGAAGCCGAAGCCTTGCCATCATCCTTGCTTGTTGGCAAACCGCTTCGGGCGGCCAAAATTCCCAAAGGGCTGGCGATTGGCGGGGTTTACCGCGACGGCAAGGCGATTGCGGTTCGCGGGGACACCGTGATTGAAGCTGGTGATACAGTGATCATCTTTGTTGTGCGTGGTAAGATTGCGCAGGTGGAAAAGCTGTTATCGGTTCGGCTGGATTTTTTCTAGGCGCAAACCTGTCCCATCGGGTGCATAACGAAAAACATATCCAAAAACCGCATCCATTTGACTTTAAATGACCCGCCTTGGCCGTGGCCGAAAAAGCCGGTGACGAAGCATTGTTTATTTTCATTTTTACCGTTAAGCTTTGGGTCTTCTAGGGGGGATAATAAGATGGCCAGTGAAAAGAGCCGCAATTTGCAAGAGATTTTCCTAAATAACGTTCGTAAGTCCCATGCCGCTGTTACGGTTTTTCTCGTAAATGGAGTCAAGCTGCAGGGAATTATAACATGGTTCGATAATTTTTCGATTCTCTTGAAGCGCGATCAGCATGTACAGCTTGTCTATAAACATGCAATTTCGACAATCATGCCCGTAGCGCCGGTTCAGCTGCAGGATTTTGATGACAAGGATATGGATATCGAAGGTGAATGACGCCGCGATTGAGCCGGTACTTGACAGACCATCAGCCAATCCCAAGCTAAAAGCCGCCATTGCCGATCTGTTGCGCGAATCTGCCGACAGGTTCATTGTGCCGCGCTTTCGAAATTTGCAATCGCAAGACATCGCCACCAAAACCAGCGACACCGATTTCGTTACCATCGCCGACCAACAGGCCGAAGCCTGGCTGGCCCCCAAATTATCAGTTTTGCAACCTGGATTTGTGATTGGCGAAGAAGCCGCATCGCTGACGCCGGCCATTCGTGATCATATACCGCTTGGTTATGGCTGGACGATTGACCCGCTTGACGGCACCAAGAATTTTGTCAAAGGCAAACAGGCCTTTTGCAGTATGGTGGCATTGCTGTGGAACGGTCAGCCGGTGCAAAGCTGGATCTGGCAACCGCTTACCCAAACGCTATTTTATGCCGCTGAGGGGCGGGGCGCTGTGCGCATCGACAAAAACGGTACAGCTAGCCTTCGTCTTGAAGACCGTTCAGATAATATTGATCTGATGTTTGGCTCGGGCAATAGCCTTGGATTGATTGAGCCGCAAAAAAGCGCGTTTCAGGCACGGTTACGATCGCTGGCAGGCCGCCGCTTTACCGGCAGCGCAGGCATTCAAGCCTGTTTAATCGCCAGCGGTGATGAAGATTTCCTGATTCACGGTAATTCAACGCCGTGGGATCATGCGCCAGTTGATTTGCTATGCCGTGAGGCGGGTGGTTATGCGGCGATGCTTCGCGATGAAAGCCGGTTCCACGTCGCCATGAAAGCGCCCTTTATGGCGGTGTCGAGCCAAGCTGGCTGGAACCGGTTGCGCGACGCGGTCTGGCGCGATTAATCAGATGTTTATTTGCGATCATGGGCCTTGGCATCCTGCCAATAGCCTTCCATCGTGTTCAGCGAAACGTCATTGAAATTTTTATGCTTTAATACAACCTGTTCTTCAACATAGTTAAATCTATTTTCAAACTTTAAATTGCAGTTTTGAAGTGCGGTTTCCGGATCAACGCCGGCCTTTCTTGCGAGATTAATAGCAACAAAAAGCAAATCTCCAACCTCATCTTGAATGCGTGTTTGGTCTTTGTTTTCACTGGCCAGTTCAACCGCCAATTCTTTGGCTTCTTCCTTCATTTTATCGAAAACTTGATCAATTTCGGGCCAGTCAAACCCGACCCGCGCAGCTCTTTTTTGCAATTTCAAAGCGCGAAGCATTGGCGGCAGGCCACGGGCAATGCCGTCAAGAAGCTTGATTTCGCCTTTTTGGGCGCGTTCGCGCGCTTTGATATCTTCCCAAAGCCCGTTTTGCGACTCCACCGATGGCCGATCATCATCGCCAAACACATGCGGATGGCGTGCCACCATTTTGTCCGAAATGCTTTTGGCCACATCAGCAAGCGCAAAACTGCCTTCTTCTTCGGCAATGCGTGCGTGAAAAACAACTTGTAGCAAAAGGTCGCCAAGTTCATCGCGAATAGCGTCGCGGTCGCCAATTTGAATGGCATCAGCGACCTCATAGGCTTCTTCGATCGTATAGGGGGCGATGCTGGCAAAATCTTGCGCAACATCCCATGGACAGCCGGTTTTCGGATCGCGAAGCCGGATCATGATCTGATACAGCCGATCGAGTTCATTTAAATGATTTGTCATGCTGGTCAGCCTATCAAAGCGATGATGGGTTGAACAATGAAAAGCAGCATTCATCTGATAGAATGTTTGGCCTTTGGGCAAATGACCGATCATGTAGGGGGGAATTGAAACCATTTGCTAAATCGGTGTAAAAAGCGCAAATAATGGAGGCGCGGCATCGCGCCGACCAAGGCATTCGCCTTTAGGTGTGTTTTGATGCTTGATAACAGGAATTGGTATGAATATCAGTGATAATGAACCAGAAATTGTAAAGCCCGGTATTTTCGCGCGGTTGCGTGGGTGGTTTTTTACCGGTCTTTTGGTCACGGCACCAGTTTTATTGACCGTCTATATCACATGGGCCGCGATTGAATTGATCGATGGTCAGGTGAAGAAGCTTATTCCGGCTTTTTCAACTTGGAGCCTTGGCGATATCCCGGGCGCAGGGCTTGTTGTTGGCGGCGTGATGATCACGCTGATTGGCGCGGTCGCCGCCGGTTTCTTGGGGCGCTGGATTATCCGGCTTGGCGAATCTTTGCTTAATCGCATGCCAGTGGTTCGCACGATCTATGGCGCCACAAAGCAGATTTTGGAAACCGTGATTTCAGCCCAGTCCGATGCGTTTCGCGAGGTGGTTCTTGTTGAATATCCGCGCCGTGGTTTGTGGGTTATTGGTTTTGTAACCGGCTCGACAAAGGGTGAAGTTGCCCGATTGGTTCCAGGGTCAAATGTAAATGTGTTTATCCCGACAACGCCAAACCCAACATCAGGCTTTTTGCTGTTTTGCCCGGTGAAAGATATCATCCATCTTGATATGACGAATGAAGAAGCGGTGAAGCTGGTTGTCTCGGGCGGTATCGTATCGCCGCCAGATAAAGCAAAAGATGCCGGTAAAGCTGCGCAAAAACCTGCTGCGAAAAAGACCGTTGCAAAAAAGCCTGCTGCGAAAAAGACCGTCGCAAAAAAGCCTGCTGCGAAAAAGCCTGCTGCGAAAAAGACCGTTGCAAAAAAAGCCGCGAAAAAGGCTGGTTAGGCGCAGATCTAGCCAGACGCTAAAAATTTGACTGCACTATCGCGTTCAAACAGGCTTAGCAGTAAATTCATATGTTTTTGGTCATTCTGCTCTAATGCACGGCCAGCCTCGCTTCGGGCAAGGCCAAGAAGATCGCGATGCGCCGCCAGATCGGCAAGCACAAATTCCGGCATGCCCGATTGACGTTGGCCCAAAAATTCACCCGGCCCGCGAAGTTCCAAATCTTCTTCGGCAATGACAAAACCATCATTCGTGTCGCGCATGACGCCAAGCCGTTTTGCGGCGGTTTCGCTTAACGCGCCATGATAGACCAAAAGACAGCTGCTTTGCTGATCGCTACGGCCAACACGGCCGCGCAGCTGGTGCAATTGCGCAAGGCCAAACCGTTCAGCATGTTCGATAATGATTATACTGGCTTCAGGCACATCAACGCCGACTTCGACAACGGTTGTCGCGACAAGCAATTGCGCTGTGCCATTGCGGAATGCCTGCATCGCGCTATCGCGTTCACCAGCTTTCATTTTGCCATGCGCAAGGGCAAAAGTGATATCGGGAAGGGCGTGCGCCAACGCGGCAAACCGGTCTTCAGCCGCGGCAATGTCCAGCTTGTCAGATTCTTCAACAAGCGGGCAAATCCAATAGGCGCGTTTTCCCGCGCCAAGCGCGCGGCCAAGGCTGGAAATGACATCGCCCAAACGGTCACTTGGCAGAACGCGCGTGTCAATTGGCAACCGGCCAACCGGTTTTTCGTCAAGGCGGGAATGATCAAGATCGCCATAGGCGGTCATGGCGAGGCTTCGTGGAATCGGCGTTGCGGTCATCACCATTACATCAACATGCGCACCTTTTTCACCAAGCAGAATCCGCTGGCGCACGCCAAACCGGTGCTGTTCGTCAACAACCGCCAAACCAAGATCGTGAAACGCAACGGTTTCCGATAATAGCGCATGCGTGCCAACCACGAGTGACAGGCTGCCATCTGCCAGTTTTTCAAGCGTTGCTTTACGGCTTAGAACGGGCATATTGGCGGTGCCGGTTTTTGCGCTTGCCGTGCCGCGCCCCTGGCCGAGCAATAGGCCAATTTCGATATCAAGCGGGGCGAGCATCGCTTGAATGCTGGCATGATGTTGGCGGGCCAAAACTTCGGTTGGTGCCAAAAGCGCAGCCTGCGCCCCTGTTTCCATTGCCGTTAGCATCGCCCATAAGGCGACAAGCGTTTTTCCCGAGCCAACGTCACCTTGCAACATACGAAGCATGCGCTTTGGTTTGGCTTGATCGCTGGTGATTTCGTCAATCGCGCGGTTTTGAGCGCCGGTCATTGTATAGGGAAGGCTGGCGCGAAGCTTGCTGGTGATATGGCCATCGCCGCAATAGGGGCGGCCTGGCGTTGTCTCGGCGGCACTATGGCGCACCATTCGCATCGCCAGCTGATTTGCCAGCAATTCGTCAAAGGCAAGACGCGCCCGCACCGGACTGGTTGGCAATAGGTCAGTTGCATTTTGCGGGGCATGAACGGCGCGCATCGCCGTGGCAAAGTCGGGCCAGCCATGCTGTTGCATGATGGCGGGGGGGATCCATTCGGGTAAATCGGGAATGCGAGTCAAGGCATCGGCAATGGTGCGGCGTAGAATTTTTGGCGTTAAACCGGCCGTCAATGGATAGATTGGTTCAAAAATCGGCATTTTACTGGCTTGTGATGGCGGCAAAATATGATCGGGATGTGCCATTTGCACACGGCCTTGAAACAGCTCGACACGGCCACTGATAAGCCGGCGTTCGCCAATTGGCAGTTGTTTGGCCACATAGTCATCATGCGCATGGAAAAAAACCAGCTCCAGCGCGCCGGTTTCATTTTCGCAAAATACCCGGTATGGGCGGCGAACACCGCGCGGAGGGCGGTCATGTTTGATGACAAGCAAATCAAAAGTGGCAATAGCGCCATCATCCACATTGGCAAGCGATGGGCGCTGGCTGCGGTCAATCAGACCAATCGGCAAATGCCGCAAAACATCAATAACATGCTGTCCAACACGCTTTTCCAGCACCGATGCCAGCTTGGCGCCAACACCGGCAAGGCTGGTGGTCGAAGCAAAAAGCTGAAATATCTCGGCGGGGCGCTTTGGATGCACGATGCTTGTCTCCCTATTTGGCGGCGGCCGATCAATGCCCATCACCGACGAAATGATCGGGCACAGGCACGCTTGTGTCTAGGCATTATCGCCCATATCTGTTATCTCATGCCAGCCATTTGTTACTGTCATTTGCCAGCCAGCTGGTTTTTAACGGGCCACGCTATGCGTTTTCGAAAAACCGGTTTTAAAAAGGAAGTTGTTTATGTCGTCGCCAGCTGCACCGCCTGCTATGCCTGAATTGTCAAACCGTGTTCGCCGTTTGATTTATCAAGCCAGCTATACCGGCATGAAAGAAACCGACCTTTTGCTTGGGCATTTTGCCAAAATGCATTTACCGCATCTCAATGATACAGATCTAACTGATTTTGAAAATTTGCTCGAGGCGGGTGATCCTGCGATCTATGCTTGGGTGATGGGCAATGCGCTGCTGCCCGAGGCTTATGACACGCCTGTTTTTCATTTAATTAAAGAGTTCAAAAAAGAACATTAATTACATGAAAAACATCAATAAAATTAATATATCAAAAGATATTTGGGGAGCGCCTGATGGGGTAGCTTCGCTGGCGCTTTTGCAGATCGCTTTGACCGGTAAATCCTTTGTTTATGTGGCGCGGGACGATGCCCGTATGACGGCAATGGCCGATAGTCTGGCGCGGTTATCGCCCGATCTGCGCCTTCTCGCGTTTCCGGCTTGGGATTGTTTGCCGTTTGACCGACTGTCGCCGCAAGGTGGGCTAGTCGGGCGCCGGATTGAAACGCTTGCCCAGCTTGCCAGTGATACGGGAACGCGGCCAACCATCTTGCTGACCACCATTAATGCGGTTTTGCAGCGCGTGCCCCCAAAGACCTATTTTACCGATAGCAGTCTGGTGATTACCGCGGGTCGGGCAACCAGGGATTTGACAAATGGGCAAACGCTTGGGCCTGCCGCCTTGGCTGATTATCTAGCTGGCCAGGCTTATTTGCGAACTGATACGGTGCGGGAAACGGGTGAATTTGCCGTTCGAGGCGGCATTCTTGATGTGTTTCCACCCGGACAAACAACACCAGCGCGGCTTGATTTTTTTGGTGATGATGTTGAAACGATCCGCAGCTTTGATCCGGCCACCCAGCGCAGCATTGGCAAGCTCGAGACTCTGATTTTGCGGCCAGTCGCCGAATTTATGATGAATGAGGTAACGATTGCGCAATTTCGCACAAGCTATCTGTCGCTATTCGGCGCCACTGCCAGCCGTGATGCGCTTTATGAATCAGTATCGGCAGGGCGAAGCCATCCGGGTATTGAACATTGGTTGCCGCTATTTCACGGCAATTTGGCCTGTTTGACCGATTATTGTTCGGGTTGGCCGGTTGTGCTGGATCACGAGAGCGATGCCGCCATTGCCGCACGTTATGCGCAGATTCATGATTTCCATGAGGCGCGTCTGGCGCATGGAAATGATGATACGGCAAGCCCGTACCGGCCATTGGCACCGGAAAAGCTGTATCTATCGCAAACCGAAACGGGTCAGTTATTCGAGCGGGGCAAGGCTTGTCGCCTATTTGCCTTTGCCCCGATGCCGGGTGGCACGCAAGATGGTGGGCAAGATGGCGCACAAGATTCAGCCAATCCCGATCAAGCTGTGGCGCAGGATGCTGGCGGGCGGGCGGCAATCCGCCTGATTAAAGTTGAAGGCAATAGTGCAGTTCCTGAATTGGCTGCCTTTGTTAAGGCCGAACGCAGCGCCGCCAAACGCCCGATTATTGTTGCCTGCAGTTCGCCCGGGGCGGCAAGCCGGTTAGCCGATTTGTTGGACGGGCATCTTGGTGCGGGTGCGCTGCAACCGCTTACCGCCATTGAAGATGCGGCATCTGGTGGTTTCTATGTGATGCAATGGCCGCTTGAAACAGGGTTTCAAACCGATCATCTGGTGGTGGTCTCCGAGCCGGATATTTTTGGCCAGCGTTTATCACGGCCACAATCAAAACGCGCCAAAGGTGATGAATTTCTGCGCGAGGTCAGCGTTCTTGAGACAGGTGATCTTGTGGTTCATGCCGAACATGGCATCGGCCGCTATGAAGGGCTGACCATCATAAACAGCGCTGGCGGCGACCATGATTGTCTTCATCTTGTTTATTCTGGCGGCGATAAATTATATCTGCCGGTGGAAAATATCGAGCTGTTGTCACGCTATGGCAGCGCCGGTGGCGAGGCCCAGCTTGACAAGCTAGGCGGTGTTGCGTGGCAGGCGCGTGTTGCCCGCATCAAGGGCCGTGTTCGGATTATGGCCGAACAGCTTATCAAGATTGCGGCGGCGCGCTATCGTGCGCGGGCCGAACCTTTGATTGCCGAAGATGGCAGTTTTGGTGAATTTTGCGCGCGTTTTGCCTTTACCGAAACCGAAGACCAGTTAAATGCGATCAATGATGTTGTTGATGATTTGGCGTCGGGCAAAGCCAGTGACCGCCTGATTTGCGGCGATGTCGGCTTTGGCAAAACCGAAGTGGCGTTGCGCGCAGCCTTTATTGCGGCAATGGCGGGCTATCAGGTGGCTTTGGTGGCACCAACAACATTGCTGGCACGCCAGCATGGCAAGGTCTTTGTCGAACGTTTTGCCGGTTTTCCGGTCAAAATTGGCGTGTTGTCCCGGATGACATCAACAGCCGACGCCAAAATTATTCGTGAAAATATTGCCAGTGGTGAAGTTCAAATTGCCATTGGCACGCATGCGCTTTTGGCAAAATCGATTGAGTTTAATCATCTTGGTCTTTTGATCATTGATGAAGAACAGCATTTTGGCGTTGGCCAGAAGGAACGGCTAAAAGAGCTTCGCGGCGATATTCATGTGTTAACGCTGTCAGCAACGCCGATTCCACGCACGCTACAAATGGCGCTGTCAGGTGTCCGCGAAATGTCATTGATTGCAACGCCGCCGGTAGACCGGTTGGCGGTTCGTACCTTTGTTGGCCCGTGGGATGGCGTCGTTCTTCGTGAGGCAATTCAGCGGGAAATGTTCCGTGGCGGGCAGATATTTGTTGTTTGTCCGCGTATTGATGATATGCAGCGGGTTTATGACCGGATTGCCAAGCTCGCGCCCGAAGCACGGGTTATTTCAGCGCATGGGCGAATGCCAGCCAATGAGCTTGATCAGGTCATGACACGATTTGCCGATGGTGAAGCCGATATTCTGCTATCGACCAATATTGTTGAATCGGGAATTGATATCCCCTCGGCCAATACGATGATTATTCACCGCGCTGATATGTTTGGCCTGTCGCAGCTTTACCAGCTTCGTGGCCGTGTTGGACGCGGTCGCCAGCGCGCTTATGCCTATTTGACATCCGATCCGCAACGGCTGTTAAGCCCGCAGGCGCGGCGCCGTCTTGAGGTCATGCAAACGCTTGATACGCTTGGTGCCGGATTTACGCTGGCATCTTATGATATGGATATTCGTGGTGCGGGAAATCTGCTTGGCGATGAACAATCGGGCCATGTTCGTGAAGTCGGGGTAGAGCTTTATCAAGAAATGTTGCGGCAAGCTGTTGATGCTGCCAAATCTGGGCGTGGCGGCGAAAGCGAAGATGATGCAAAGCCAGCCTGGACGCCGCAAATCAATCTTGGGCTGGAAATCCGGCTACCTGAATCCTATGTGCCGGATCTGACCGTTCGGCTGTCGCTTTATCGCCGTATTGCCGATCTTGCTGACCCACAGGCAACCGATGTGTTAATTGCCGAGCTTGTTGACCGTTTTGGCGGTTTGCCTGATCCGGTCAAAAATCTGTTTTCGGTGATCGAATTAAAACAATTATGCCGTTTGGCAAATATCGAAAAAATCGATGCAGGGCCGAAAGGATTGTCATTGGCATTCCGCGACAATCATTTTGCACGTCCTGATGCGTTGATTGGCTGGATTGCCGGACAGGGCGGACGGGTTCAGCTTCGTGCCGATCATCGTCTGGTAGTGGCAACGCCAATTCCAACGCCCGAGATGCAGCCCGTGGCCTGTAAAACCGTTTTGCAAGACCTTGTAGCGCTGTTATAGCTGGCGGCCGGAGTAGATGCTGGCATTCGCCACCGGTTATTTTGCCGGTTTGGCAAGACAGCCATCAATCGCGGGGATTAAATGTTCAGGCATATGCGCGCCGGCAATGGCATATTGGCCCGCAAAAATCATAAAAGGAACGCCATCGACCCGAAGCTGGCGCGACATTTCGATATCATTCGCAATCTGCCGGTCAAGGGCTGGATCGGCAAGGCTGGCCGGATCAATGGCAAACCCTTGCTCTTGGGCGATTTGGGCAAGTTCATCATCATCGCCAATATCGCGGCCATCAATAAAATAGGCTTTGAAAAACGCCTCGCTTAAATCATGACCTTCAGCCGCAGCGGCAAGCAGATAGCGATGGGTTTTGCGACTGTCGGGAGTGCGTTTGATTCCATCAAAATTAAAAGCGATGCCGCTTTCAAGACCGGCATCGGCAATACGGCCATAAACGGCTTTGGCTGCATTGCCAAATTTGCCAATCAGATAAGCCTGACGATCCATGCCGGCCGAGGGCATTGTGGGATTGAGCAAAAAACACCGCCAGATATAGCGCGGGGTTACATGCGGACGGGCCGCAAAGGCCGCATCAAGCCGCTTTTTGCCAATATAGCACCAAGGGCAAATGATATCGGCATAGATTTCAACATCAACATATTGGGTCATTTGCATGCATCCTTGATGGTAGTTCGGTCTTATCGAAACCTATTGTGGTTGGCTTGGCAAGGTTGGAGTGTTGAAGCTTGCCACCGCTGTTGATTTTGCCAGCCTTCGAAACCATGTTAGATATGGAGCTTCGGTCTGGGAGGCCATTTGGTTTTGTTGATTTAGGATAGTGCAGATGCAGGAAAATGCCGCCTTTGAGGAATCTTCGGGAATGCCGCGCGAAAAGATTGCGGCAGCGCGTGATGCGCTTTTGCAGCTTCGTACCCTCTATATTGCGGTAAACAGCCAGCAGGACAGCCCTGAAATGGGCGTTTCGCCTTTTATTCGGCGTGATGATGGGCTGTATATTTTCACCAGCCATCTCTCGCAGCATGTTCGCGATTTGATGGCGCAAGGCGCGGCGACTTGTATGCTTTGTGCCGATGAGGCCAAAAGCCAGAATATATGGGCGCGCAACCGGTTGAAATTTGCCGTTGATGCAGTCGAAATTGCCCGCAAGGATGCAAAATTCGACGGGCTTTGTGATGATTTTTCCGCGGCGCATGGGCCAACGATGGATTTAATCCGCAATTTTGGCGATTTTCATATGTTCCAGCTGTCGCCGCGTGATGGTGTTTTGGTGTTGGGTTTTGCCAAGGCCTTTACCGTAACCGGCCCTGATTTTGCGATTGCCGCCCATATCAGCAAAGCGTGACATCATGGCGCATTTTGACCAGCCCCCAATTTTCTGGAGTTTTCGGCGCTGCCCTTATGCTATGCGGGCGCGGCTTGCCATTGTAACAAGTGGTCAAAAAGTCCAATTGCGGGAAATTCTACTTCGCGACAAGCCGGCCGATTTTTTAGCCGCTTCACCAAAGGGCACTGTGCCAGTCCTAAAGCTCGGAGACGGGCAGGTGATTGACGAAAGCCGCGATATCATGTTTTGGGCGCTTGGGCAGAATGATCCTGAAAACTGGCTTGCCGTTTGGCAACAAAATCCGGCTTCGGCTTTGGCATTTCTCGATCGACTGGATGGTGCTTTCAAATATGATCTTGACCGGTATAAATATGCCAGCCGCTATGATCATGACGCTGGTGCCGTTCATCGGAGCAGCGGCGCAGAATTTCTGGCCGAGCTTGACCAAGATTTACAGCAAACAGGCGCGCTATCAGGGGCACAGCTTGGCCTTTTGGATTTTGCCAGCCTGCCTTTTGTGCGCCAGTTCCGTATTGCCGACCCTGTCTGGTTTGACAATCAATCCTGGCCGCATCTTCACATATGGCTTGGCGGCTTTCTTGACTCGGCCATTTTCCAGTTGGTGATGCAAAAATATCCGCAATGGAATGCCGACAGACAATCAATTGCCTTTCCACCATTGTTATAGCCAAACGTGCCGGATTATATGTCAAAATTTGGACAGATTTATCATTTGTCATGAAACCGTAACATCAATTGGCGATCATGCCTTTTAAAACAGCGAGTTCGTGATGTTGGATATGCCTGAAACAACGACAAAAACGATTGATGTTGGCGCGGTTCTACAGGCCCGCATGCCATCATTAAAGCATTATCCAGCGCCGCTTTGCCGGTTTTTGATCTGGAGTCTCCGCACCTTTGTTAATGAAGATCGCATTAATCAGTTTTTGCAAAGACATGGCTATCTCAAAGGATTTGATTTTATTGATCAGGTTTTTGACGAATTGCAGATTGACTATCTGGTTCGCCATGACGAGATCAAAAACATCCCTGTCACAGGGAGGGTGCTGATTGTCGCTAATCATCCGCTTGGCGGGCTGGATGGGCTGGCGCTTCTTCGCCTTGTTGGAAAAATACGCCGCGATGTGTCAATTGTCGTTAATGAATTATTGTGTAATGTCAATTCTCTAAATAGCATATTTCTACCAGTAGATGCGTTTGGTGGTGAAACGCATAAAGCCGATTTAGACCGGATTATAAATGCGTTAAATCAGGATCGTGCGGTTATTATTTTTCCCGCTGGTGCGGTGTCGCGGGCCGGGCCAAAAGGCATTCGCGACGGCAAATGGCTGTCGGGTTTTTTGCGCATCGCCGAAAAGACATCGGCGCCGATATTACCAATCCATATCAGGGCGCGAAATTCGATGCTTTTCTATCTGGTTGCCAAGCTTAGCGCGACGCTGTCCATGCTGATGTTGCCGCGTGAAATGACCGGATTTAAGGGCAATATCAGCCTGACCATCGGCAACCCCATTCCCATTGGTGATTTTGAGTCACTGCCAATGGGGCGGCGCGAAAAGGCGCAGCTTGTGAACCGGCATTTGCGCCGTCTTGGGCGGGGAAAACCCCCGGTCTTTAAAACGCCAAAAGGCATTATTCATCCGGTGTCACGAAAGGCTCTTCGTGATGAGCTGAAATCTGCCGAAAAGCTGGGTATTACGGCGGATAACAAGCATATCCTGCTGGTTGATTATGCCGAAAACACCGCGGTCATGGATGAAATTGGCCGGTTGCGCGAGCTGACCTTTCGGTCGGTTGGCGAGGGAACAGGGCAAAGCAAGGATATTGACCAGTTCGATCTGTATTATCGGCATCTGCTATTATGGGATGATGATCGGTTGGAAATTGCTGGTGCCTATCGTCTTGGCGAAATATGGCGCTGGCAGGAGCACCCAAAATCAAGGCTTTATTCACAATCGCTTTTTGACTATCAGCCGTCGATGCAGCCTTTATTCGAACAAGGGTTGGAACTTGGGCGAAGCTTTGTCCAGCCACAATATTGGGGGCTTCGCAGCCTTGATTATCTATGGCAGGGCATTGGCGCCTATCTCAGATCGCATCCGCAAGTAAGATATTTGTTTGGCCCGGTCACCTTGTCAAATAATATGGCAAAACCGGCGCGTGATATGCTGGTGCATTTCTATGAAACCCATTTTGCCGATCCAGATCATGTTGCCGTTCCCGCCATTCCCTATGTGATTGATGCTGATAGCGCGGCGGATCTGCGCCAGCACATGCCCGGTCTGGATTTTGACATGGATCATGAATGGCTTCGAAGCCAGCTTGGGTTTATGGGGCTGAAAATACCAACATTATTCAAGCAATATGCCGATGTTTGCACGTCTGGTGGCGTGCGGTTTTGCGGCTTTAGCATTGATCCGGCCTTTAATCATTGTGTCGATGGGTTGGTGCTGGTCGATATTCACCAGCTAAAGCCGAAAAAACGCGCGCGCTATATTGGTGATGACATGACCATCGCCTCCTAAAGCTGACTCTGGCATGAAATTTGCGTTCTTCTTGGGTGACGACAGACCAAGGAGGGATGTGTTATGGCACCAAAATTGAGTTCGGATATTATTGTCGATGTGATCGAAGCCACCATTCGGGTATTGGTTGATACCGGATTAACCCGTGATGAGGCGTTGCAAGTGATGCTAAGTCAGGTTGCGGCACAGGTTTCACCTGATGTGATGAAAATCGCCAACAAGCTCAATGAAAAATATCATTATGATTTTGATCAGGCAAAATGGCATGCTGATAACCGCAAGCAGGACAAGCCTGTCGGCTCAGCCGAATTTGCCTTTGGCCCGCTCTAGCCAGCGGATCGGTCGCCTCACTTTGTTTGCCTGATTTAATCGAGAATTGTGACCTCGCCCATTGCAGGGTCAATCTCAATGATCTGTCCTGATTTGATAAGGGTGGTAACGTCGCCATCTTCAAATCTGTCACACATGGCCATATTGGCCAATGCCGCCCCTTGCACCAGAATGGTGTTTGCCTCATTAAATAAAATGCCCTTTGGCGTGATTCCCCTGGCGGTCATTTCATGCAGCATCCACGCTGTTGCAACACCACCTTTTGCCGTGTTGAACACCAGGATTTTCTGATCATATGATTGTCCGACAAGCTTGTGCTGTGGGCGTGAAAACACCCCCTTTATTCGGTCAAGATCATAGCGTGCGGAAAAATTATCATCGGCAACAAGCGCTTCGCCAGTAACCTTTGGCCCAACGCCTTTATGACATTTTAATCGTTTCATCAGATCATTTCTCCGTGAATGGCCGCTGCAATACAATCCTGCATGCTGGCAAGGGCTGGCTTATAACCGTACCCACCTAAAATATTGACAATCTTTGCCGAATTGCTGAGAAGGCGAACCCACCCATTTGCCTCGCCAATTTCGCGGGCATATTGATTGTAAAAACAGGTGCCTTCAAGCACCGTGCCGCCAGCTGTTTCGATTTTGTCGATAAAGCCCATTCGCCCAGCATCGCCATAGGTTTGCGGCGAAGTACATACAATCAGTGGCAGTTGCAATTTATGGCCATCAACGAGGCGGGCGACCTGTTCCATTTCGACAATGGACAATTGCGGGGCGGCAAAAACCACCACATCCGGCCGTTCACCTTTACTGGCAAAATCGCTTCGCAAGGACGCAAGATCGGTTTTAGTTATGTGGGTGACTGGCAGATTGGTGCCACCAACCGCCGCCAGGTTTGACGCTTCGGGTGTAATGCCAATCATGTGAAAAAGCGGGATTGATCCATAGCTGGCCATTGCCGCGCCAAAATGTTTGATCTCATCCGATGTTGGTACGCGCTCGATGCCTTCGATAACCGGCACCTCCCAATAAGATCCGGCCATCCGGCCAATCACCGCGCCAAGAACACCCCAATCGGTCAATTCGGCTGGCTGAACCGTCACATGAAAGCGGCGTGTTGCTTTGCGGTTCTGGTCAAGATGCAAGCCATAGCGCGGCGTGCGTCCGGTAAGACCAGCCGCCAATGCAGATGGGCCGCCTTCGAAATTGGACCGTGCGCCACAAACGCTGTTCGAATAGATCACAACGCCGGTATCGCCATAGGCAACATGATCGCCAAGCAATGGCGGCATGATGGTTTGATAATTGACACAAGTATTGGTCATCATAATGCCAACCGTCTCGCAAGCGGCGATGAAACGGCGCTCGATGTTGGCCATTTCTTCGGTTTGGCCAAGCGGGCGATAATGATTGAGATCAACACCGCGCGGGTCAGTGATCATTGGGATGACAACGCGGCCACCATCATTGGCGATGGATTCCATAAAGGCCACGCCAGCCTCGCCAACTGATTCAGGATCGGCCATCATATGCGCCTGACTAACCGTTACCATATCGGGCGCATCAAAGAATGCGCCTACCTTGATCTGGTGATCAATCGCCCATTGTCTTGCCTTGCCAAAATCGCCGTTAAGCATGGCCTTTTCTTCGTCATTTAAATGCATATTGGAAACCTTGTCTTGTGAGGTGCCGTCGATGGTAAAGGCTACGCATCTTGTGCATTGATCGCCAAGCCTAAATAGCCGCAGATCGCATTTTTCTGGTCGAAAATGCGCCATGCTATGGCTGTGATTGCTGCAATTTACTGGCAAAGTGCGCGTCGGGCTTGCCAAAAGCTCCGATCATGCCCATCTACCCCTAAGGGCAAGACGGCCAGCAATTGGGTGATTTTGATGATTGAAGTATTTTTTGACGGTAAATGCGGGCTTTGCAGTAAAGAAATTGCCTATTACCAGAAAATTGCGCCATCAGGCATTTTTGCATGGATGGATATTGCGACCGATGCGTCACCGCTGGCGGCGCATCAAATTTCGCAAGCCGATGCTTTACGCCATCTTCATGTTCGCGATGCGGCAGGTCATTGGCATATTGGTGCTGCGGCCTTTTTGGTCATTTGGCAACAGCTTCGTTACTGGCGGTTTCTGGCAATTTTGGTTGGTTTGCCAATGATCCGCCAGATCGCCTCTCTGGTTTATAATCGTTTTGCCGATTATCGCTTTTCCAAGCTTGCCCATTGCCAGATCGCGCAAAAAAATCTGGCAAAAGCACCGATAAGCTAGATTCCGTCAAGAACCAGCAATGTTGCCTTTGAATTTGCCAGCCGGATCGATTTGACTGGCGCATATTCGGGGCTGTCTAAGAAGGCATGTGCTGCCGCCATCGACGGGAATTTCACCAATACGATGCGGGCAGGATTCCATAATTCATTCTGCACGACATCCATTTCACCGCCGCGGGTTAAATAGACGCCGCCATAATGTTCGGCAATCGGTTTGGTTGCGGCTTTGTAATCTTCATAGGCAACAGGGTCAGTGATTTTCGTGTCGACCAGAATATAGGCGGGTTTATCTGCTGTCATCTGAACCATCCTTGGCGCGGGTTAAAGCTGTGGGCAATCCAGCCCATCAGCAACGCCTTCAACCGTATCAGCAATAATATCCCAATCACTGGTGGCTTCAAAATCGACCGTTTGGTCGATGCCATATTCGGTTGGCCGATTTATATAGGCGGTACGCATCCCTTCTTTACGGGCGGCCTCTAGGTCATCATTATGCGCCGCCGTCATCATGATTTCATCAGGTGCCATGCCTAAAAGGCGGATGGCGTTTTGATAAACAACCGGGTTGCGTTTGAAGGCGCGATGCATATCGCTTGAGAAAATAAAATCCCACGGAATGCCAGCGCGTTTTGCCATGGTCGATAATAAAACCACCGATCCGTTTGATAGGGGCGAGATTAAGAATTTTGATTTGATCCGCTTGAGGCCGGGGACACTGTCAGGCCATGGGGTTAGGCGATGCCATGCGCGGTTCAGATGGTCGCGTTCGGCCTCATCGAGCATCGGCAGGCCGAATTGTGGTAAAATTTCATCCAGCCTTTCACGATAAATGACGTCAATGGAAACCCATGATCGTTCGCCAGATGTTACGCGGGCCATGCCTGGCCTATATCCGGCGCGCCATGCGCGGGCAAACCCATCACCATCAAAATCGGCAACGCCCTTTTGCGCGGCAACAGAGGCACCTTCGCGGGCAATCGACGAGCGCCAGTCAACAATGGTGCCAAATGTATCGAATAAAACAGCCTTAATCATAATCAGTCTCAATCATCAGGTTAGTGGTGGCGGCCTCTTGCGCCGGTCAAACTGATGATGGATCAAGATCGAGTTAAACGCTGCTGGTCGCCATTTCGCTGTTTAGAAAGCCATTAATAAAAGGCAAACGCAATGACAAATTGCCAAAGCCAAAACCAGCAAAGGCAATCAATACGCCGCCATTCAGGACACTGCCGCCGGTCAAAAGCCAGCCAACCGTGCAACCGCCAGCAATCACGCCGCCAAAGGCCATGAAAAAAGCGCCAAGGATATAGCGAAGCGGGTGTGGCGCGTTGTTAAAGCCCTCAATAACAATGCGGCCTGACAATTTTGCCGATAGAACCGCGCCGATAAAGGCGCCACCAACCAGCCCAAGACCGAATTTTGGGGTGAGGGCAGTCGAATAGACAAAATAGCCAAGGCTATCAGCAACGGGAAGGATAAAGCGAAGACCTTCGACCGGAACCGGATCGAATTCATCGGCACCGATCACTGAGGTGACAAAGAAACAAGCTGGCACCAGAAGGCCAATAAATGTCGCCATGATGGCGCGTTTGACAGGTTGGTCGGCACCGCCGCGCCGCGCCACCATCACAATGGCGGCGAGCAATAACAGAACCCAAATCGCAAACAGGCTGTTTGATAAAACAGGGCTATATTCAATCTGCCCAAGGCTGGCAAGGGTGATCCGCGGCACCGCTAAAACACCACTGATTGCCGACCATGCAAAAAGTGATAAAAACACCAATGTGATCAATGCGCGGATATTACCGCGACCAGATAGGATAATCAGCCGCGATACGCAACCACGGCTAAGCCCCATACCAACGCCGAATAGCAATGTCCCAAAAAACAAACCAAATAGATTTAGCGGGGCCTTATATTGCCGCGCCGACTCGATATTGATCAAATCCAGCTGGCTTGCGATCAAAATGGCAATGATCGCCGATATGCCAGCAATGGCCACCTGCCAAAGCTGGTTAAACTGGCCGCGCCCTGTCTGGCTGGTGATTGTGGCTAACTCGTCATAGGCCGAGCGGGCGCAATAATCGCTCCGTTCGGCAAGCCAACCAAACAGACCGCCAACAAGCAGACTTGCGGCTAAAACAACAGTCGTGACACCATAGATGTCGCGCCATTCGATAATTGTTTCCACATTGCACCTCGGCAAAAAGCTGTAATGCGCTTCAGATAGCATTTTTTATCCTTTTGGAAAGTCTTAAATCAGCTGAACAGAAAATAAATGCTTTTTGGTTTAAATTTTAGGTAAAAATTTGTGAAAATGCTTGCTTTGGGAAAATGTCAGATCGAGCTGCGATCATGGCGTTGATCTTCGTGCTTGAAATTATGGCTGCAGCTGGCTAGGGTGATCGATCTGTTGGGGTGCATTGGTTCGACCAGATGGTCGATGCTAGGGCTGAGAAGCGAGAGCTAACTCATAGAACCTGATCCAGTTAAAACTGGCGTAGGGAACGGAGATTACACCAGATCGCAGCGGCTATCTCTCCTGTCCTACGCACGGCATTTGTTTTTTGGGACGCGTCGCATGTGTAAATCAGACAATCAAAAGCCAGTTGCAACCGCATTGACCATTGCCGGTTCGGATAGTGGCGGTGGTGCAGGGATTCAAGCCGATTTAAAAAGCTTTTCCGCGCATGGCGTTTATGGCGCAAGCGTCATTACCGCGGTAACCGCGCAGAACACTCGATTGGTCACAAAGGTCGAAGCCATTTCGCCAGCGATGATCAAGGCGCAGATTGATGCGGTGCTATCTGATATCCGGATTGATTCTGTTAAAATTGGAATGTTGGCGACGCCGGAGGTGATTGATGCCGTGGCGGATGGTCTTGCCGAGTTTCGCGGGCCGATTGTCCTTGACCCGGTAATGGTGGCAAAATCAGGCGACGCATTGTTGCAGGCTGATGCCGTATCTTGCCTGATTGAACGATTGCTGCCGCGTGCCAGCCTGTTAACCCCCAATATTCCTGAAGCACAAAGCCTTTTATCGGGCAAGGGTGACATGACACCGCAAGAACAGGGAAAGGCGCTTTTGGCGCTGGGGCCAGCAGCGGTTTTAATGAAAGGCGGCCATGCAGATGGCACGGTTTGCCATGATTATTTGGTAACAGATGCGCAAATCATCGGTTTTGATGCGCCGCGCATTAACACCGGCAATACGCATGGCACGGGATGTTCGCTGTCATCGGCGATTGCGGCTGGTCTTGCCAAAAATATGGCGCTCGATGCGGCAATTGGTGCGGCGCATCAATGGCTGCATGGCGCAATCAAGGCCGCAGACCAGCTTGGTATCGGACAAGGTCATGGGCCTGTCCATCATTTTCACGAATTCTGGAGATAGCGCGTGACTGAACCACAAATCACCATTGTGGGCGGCGGGGTTGCGGGACTTTGTCTTGCTGCTGAATTGGCCGAACGCGGCGTTTCCTTGCGGGTTTTTGATCGGTATGGTCGCCCTGCCGAACATGGCTGTTCATGGTGGGCTGGTGGCATGCTGGCGCCCTTTTGTGAAAGCGAGGCAGCCGAAGAACCGGTTGTCAGGCTTGGCCAAGAAGCAGCTGGATGGTGGCAGCGGCATAATGTGAATGTGCAGCGCAATGGCTCATTGGTGTTGGCGCTTAGTCGTGATGGCAGTGAATTGGATCGCTTTGCCCGCCGAACCGAACAGCATGAATGGGTCGATGCTGATGGCGTGGCCGCATTGGAACCTGATTTGGCCGGTCGGGCGCGGCGCGGCCTGTTTTTTCCAACCGAAGCGCATTTGTCACCGCGTGACGCTTTAACCTGTCTTGTTGGTGAATTAGAAAGCCGCAATATCACGATTGAAACTGCTGATGGCCTGGATTTTCCAGATAATGACAATGTAGCGGCGCTGCCAACACAGGTTCGCAAGATTGATTGTCGCGGCCTGTCGGCATCTGATGCCATGCAGGATTTGCGCGGGGTTAAAGGCGAAATGCTGGTGATCCGGTCAGCTGACATCCGATTGTCGCGGCCGGTGCGATTGTTGCATCCCCGGATTCCCATTTATCTTGTGCCGCGTGGTGATGGTGTTTTCATGCTTGGTGCAACGCAGATTGAATCGGGAAACCGACATGCGGCAAGCGTGCGTTCGGTTCTTGAATTGCTTAGCGCTGCCTATGCGCTTCATCCGGCTTTTGGCGAGGCTGAGATCATCGAAATTGGTGTCGATGCCCGGCCTGCATTTCCCGATAATTTACCGCGGATCAGGCGCCGTGGTGACCGGCTTTATGTAAACGGGCTGTTTCGGCATGGGTTTTTGCTGGCACCAGCAATGGCGCGGATGACAGCCGATTACCTTCTTTCAGGGCAAATTCCAGAGGTGATGGATGAAAATCTCAATTAACGGCATTGCAAAAGACGTCACCAGCACCAGCTTAGAGGCCGTTTTACACGAGGCTGGTTATGGTGATGCGCGCGTGGCAACCGCGGTGAATGGCAATTTTGTTCCGGTTGGCCAGCGTGCATCATGCCAGATCGAAGCCGGTGACCAGCTGGAAATTGTCGCGCCGCGGCAAGGAGGGTGATGTGACAGCATTTTACGGAGTTGAATTGCCAACCGCCTTCATGCTTGGGACGGCGCAATATCCATCGCCAGCAATTCTTGGCGCGGCGTTTCGCGAATCTGCAGCGTCAGTTGCGACGGTTTCGGTTCGGCGCGAGGCCGCTGGCGCACAGGCAGGCGAGGGGTTCTGGCGGCTTATTCGTGATCTTGGTGTGCATGTCTTGCCCAATACCGCTGGTTGTCATTCACCAAGCGAGGCGATCACCACGGCAAAAATGGCACGCGAATTATTTGAAACTGACTGGATCAAGCTTGAAGTCATCGGCCATAGCGATAGTTTGCAACCCGATCCGTTTGGCCTTGTCGAAGCCGCCGCCAGCCTGTGCCGTGACGGGTTTAAGGTGTTTCCCTATACGACCGAAGATTTGGTTCTTGCTGACCGGCTTCTTGATGCTGGCTGCGAGGTGTTGATGCCGTGGGGGGCGCCAATTGGTACCGGATTGGGGCTGGTAAACCCCTATGGTTTGCGAAGCTTGCGCGCGCAATATCCGGATGTGCCGATGGTCATTGATGCGGGGCTTGGCCTGCCATCACAAGCGGCGCAGGCGATGGAAATGGGATTTGATGCGGTGCTGCTGAATACTGCGGTTGCTAAAGCTGGTGATCCGGCAGCGATGGCAACGGCTTTTGCCAAGGCGATTGAGGCTGGAAAGCTTGCCAGAAACGCCGATCCAATGGATCCGCGCGATATGGCAGCGCCATCAACCCCGTTAATTGGAAAGGCGTTTTTACAATGAATCTTGACCGGTTTTACCCCATTTTTGACCATCCTGATTGGCTGGAGCGCATGCTGCCATTGGGGGTCAAGCTCGTGCAAATGCGGATCAAGGATTTGCCAGCCGATGAAACGCGCATGGCTTTGCGACGCTCAAAGCAATTATGCGATGCGGCGGGTGCCATCATGGTGGTCAATGATTTTTGGGAAATGGCGATTGATCTTGATTGCGACTGGATTCACCTTGGTCAAGAAGATCTTGCCGATGCAGATATGGCGGCGATCCGGCGTGCTGGGCTGAAAATAGGCATTAGCACCCATGATGAAGCTGAACTTGATCGCGCCCTGGCCGAAAAGCCAGATTATGTTGCGCTTGGGCCTGTTTATCCGACAATCCTGAAAAAAATGAAATGGGTTGAGCAGGGGTTGGATCGGGTTCAGCAATGGAAAAACCATATTGGTGATTTACCGCTTGTCGGTATTGGCGGCATGACGATTGATCGCGCCGCAGGGGTTTATGCAGCTGGTGCTGATATCGTCTCGGTTGTGACCGATATTACATTGAATGAACATCCCGAAAATCGCCTAACAGGCTGGATAAAGGCCACAAGATGAACCGGTA